>ERZ1669250.53-NODE-53-length-60369-cov-8.623454_pt1 | contig 60369 bp, 63 predicted proteins | sample MGYA00579295_ERZ1669250 | MGnify/ENA primary metagenome ERZ1669250 (study PRJEB41166, sample SAMN08046056) | hot springs metagenome | biome: hot spring; feature: acid hot spring; material: thermophilic sediment; isolation source: thermophilic sediment from acid hot...
TAATAATATGTCACACCTATTGTAACGCAATAATGTGTGATACATTAGGTAATATAGATACATATTATAACATATGTTAGCCATATAAGTGAATAACACATACACATTATGTAAGTAAGCGTCTATAACGGGGCATGGCATCGCTTCTCCATACGCATTCTTCCTCACTGCGACATAAGATGTTGGTGACTCATACTTGAATTTTTTTCAAGTCCATACCTCTCTAAGAGAGTCACCCATGAAGACGATTTGACTATCCATATTTACTATTTTCTTCCCATGCATTTATGGAGTCATATTTTTTTTGTATACTCCATAGCTGTATGTGATTCTGCAAAACACCCCATATTTGTTATAATATGACTCCAATTCCTGTGGTGTTTCAGAGAAATAGGCGTGACATTTTGGCCTATTTCTGGTGTCACACCCCTTATGTAGAAATTATAATATGTGTCCATTATCTCTAAATCCTCAGAGAAATAGGCGTTACATAGGGTGTGACACCCCTATTAGACAAAGTGCTCAATTATCTGTGATGTTTCAGGGCTTTTGAGGTGTGACACTAGAAAAACTGTGAGTATTCACAGAAAATAGACAGCTTTTATAACAAAAGTATATGAAAATGTCACACCCCATCCTATTTTCCACTCATCACTCTCCAATTCGAATAACAGGGTATTCTGAATTATATTTCATACAACTGTGTGGTGTTCTTCTCTAAATCTGATATGGCTTTTTTGAAGCATGTGAAAAACTTTCACATGACCACTTCGACTATATAACTATGAACTAAGCATATGGGGCTTATGTGATACACTGAAGCAGTGCTAATAAGGAGTTTTTCATGAGCTATAACGAAAGCAGCATCGTAGTACTAGAAGGCATCCATGCGGTGCGCAAGCGTCCGGGCATGTACATAGGCGACACCGACGATGGTTCTGGTCTGCATCACATGATTTTCGAGGTAGTGGATAACAGTGTAGACGAGGCCATGGGTGGGCATGGTACTGAGGTCCATGTGATTCTACACACCGATGGGTCTTGTGAAGTGCAGGACTTCGGTCGAGGCATTCCAGTAGGCATGCACTCATCAGGCAAGAGTGCGGCTGAGGTGGTTATGACCGAGCTACACGCAGGAGGTAAGTTCGACTCCAACTCATATAAGGTAGCAGGTGGTCTGCATGGTGTGGGTGTATCGGTAGTCAACGCCTTGTCTGACAAGCTCATCTTGAACATTCGAAGGGATGGTCATGAATGGATGCAGGAGTACACTCGAGGGGAGCCTGACTATCCACTGCGTTCTATACGTGAGTTGGAGCCTTCGGAGCCTACTGGAACTACGGTGCGGTTCTACCCAGACTTCACTATCTTTCAGAAGACACCTTGGGTTAGAGCTACGGTAGAGTCCAAGCTTCGAGAGCTGGCTTTCTTGAATCCAGGCATTCGTTTCGTACTGGACGACTTTTACTCCGCAGAGGAGCCATACCATAAGGAGTGGTGCTTTGCCGGAGGTGTATCCGACTTCGTGCAGTATCTCAGTACTGGCAAGAGCCCCATCAGTTCTCCCATAGATATGCAGGGAGAGGTGGAAGGAGTGCTAGTGCGCATAGCCATGCAATGGACTGATGACTATAATGAGCACATCAAGTTCTTTACCAATAACATTCCTCAGCGTGACGGAGGTTCGCATGCTACGGGTTTCAAGACCGCTTTGACTCGTATCATAGGTAATGTACTAGAAGCTCAAAAGAGTAAGGTGAACTTTACTGGTGACGATGCCAGAGAAGGATTGGTGGCTGTAGTTTCCATCAAGATGCCTGACCCCAAGTTTGCATCGCAGACCAAGGATAAGCTGGTTTCTTCTCAGGCTGGAACGGCGGTGCAGAATATTCTATCGGCAGAGTTGCCACGATTCTTGGAAGAGCATCCCAAGGATGTCAAAGCCATTGTGCAAAAGGTGGAAGAGGCTGCGCGAGCGCGAGAAGCTTCCAAGAAGGCGCGAGAGGTCACTCGCAAGAAGGTAGGGCAGGATATAGGTTTCCTGCCGGGTAAACTGGCCGATTGTCAGGACAGACATCCAGAGAACTGTGAGTTGTACTTGGTGGAGGGAGATTCTGCAGGAGGCTCAGCCAAGCAGGGAAGAGATCGTAAGATTCAGGCCATTCTTCCATTGAAGGGTAAGATTTTGAACGTAGAAAGGAAGCGCATGTCGGAGATTCTGCATAATGACGAGGTTGGCACTCTCATCACTGCCTTGGGTACTGGTATCCACACTGAATGGGATATCAGCAAGCTGCGCTATCACAAAATCGTCATCATGACTGACGCGGACGTGGACGGGGCACATATCAGAACTCTATTACTCACTTTCTTCTTCCGCCATGCGCGTGAGCTCATTGAGAGGGGGCATATCTACATAGCCATGCCTCCATTATATAAAGTGAGTCTGAAAAAGAAGGACTACTACGTGCACACTGATGCAGAGTTGTCCAAGCTACTGAAAACCTTGAACGGAGAACCTTCCATTCAGCGATATAAGGGCTTGGGTGAGATGAATCCAGAGCAGCTGTGGGAGACTACCATGGACCCTGCTCGAAGAACTCTTATTCAGGTAACCATTGAGGATGCTGAGGAGGCGGATGCTACCTTTTCCATGCTCATGGGTGATGAAGTAGCTCCCAGAAAGGAGTTTATAACCAGTAACGCGCAGTTTTCTACCATCAGCATATAAGGAGATTATTCATGGTACATATCATTAAGAAGGACATAGTAGAAGAAACCAGAAAGGACTATTTGGACTATGCCATGTCCTGCATAGTAGATCGAGCCCTTCCCGACTTGCGTGATGGTATGAAGCCTGTACATCGACGCATTATCTATGCCGCTCGAGAGATGGGATTGGTGCACAACAGTCCTTATAAGAAGTCGGCCAGATTGGTAGGTGACATCATCGGTAAGTATCATCCTCACGGAGATAATGCTGTGTATGACACCATGGTTCGTATGGCTCAAGACTTCACCTTGCGCTACCCACTCATCGATGGTCAAGGCAACTTCGGTTCCATGGATGGAGATAGTCCTGCAGCCATGCGATATACTGAGGCACGAATGTCCGCTATATCTCAGTATCTGGTCAAGGACATTCATGAGGATACGGTGGATTTTCAGCCCAACTATGATGATAAGGAGAAAGAGCCTGTAGTGCTTCCTGCGGTGCTTCCTTTCATGGTGTTGAATGGTGCTGATGGTATTGCAGTGGGCATGGCTACACGTTGTCCTCCGCATAACTTGGTAGAGGTCATGGAGGCCTGCTCGCATATTCTAAAACACGGTGACATCGATGAGGACACATTGTTTAAGTACATCCAGAATGTGGACTTCCCTACAGGAGGCATAGTACTAGGCACTGATGGTTACAGAAAAGCCATGCAGAGTGGTTCAGGAGCTTTTACTGTACGTGCCCGATGTGAGGTAGAGAATCTAGGTCGAAATACACAGGCCTTGGTTTTCACCGAGTTCCCTTATCAGGTGAATAAGTCCAAGTGGGTTGAGGATGTTAGCAAAATGGCCAGTGAGGGCAAGCTGGACGGCATTCAGGATGTGCGCGATGAGAGCAGTCGGGAGGGTGTCCGTGTAGTGGTGTTCGTCAAGCGCGATGCTTCTCCAGAGAGGGTCATGCATCAGCTGTATAAGCTGACCAAGGCGCAGGTACAGTACAACGTCAACATGACTGTGCTCAACAAAGGGGTTCCCATGCAGATGGGGCTGAAGGACATCCTGATGGAGTTTGTGGCCTTTAGAAAAGAGACGGTGTTGCGTAGAACTCGATTCCGTCTTAGCGCCGCTGAGAAGAAGGCCCATATTCTAGAAGGCTTGGCAGTGGTGCGACATGACATAGACACGGCCATCAGCATCATCCGGTCGGCCAGCAACACTCAAGAGGCGCATGCTGCTCTCTTGGCTAAAGTATGGAGCTCTGCTCCTGTGGCGGCTTGGCATATGCAGGTATATGGGACTCCCATGCCTGCCGATTATAGGCTGTCAGAGGAACAGGTGCAGTCCATACTGGCCATGCAGTTGCAGCGACTCACCTCTGCGGAGCAGGATGACCTCATGGTGAAGTTTCAGGCCATCATGAAGGACTTGGCTTATCTGAAGTCCATCATCGACGACAACAAGGTGCTGCAGAAGGTTATTCTGCAGGAGTGGAAGGACATAGTGCATGCACATGGAGATGCACGGCGCACCGAGATTAGTATGGAGAGTTCCGATATCTCTGATGAGGATCTCATAGAGAAGCGCGACATAGTGGTGACCTTTACTCGAGGTGGTTATATCAAGTCGCAGAATCTACAGGATTACAAGCTGCAGCGTCGTGGTGGAACTGGTAAGCTGGCGCATAACATGCAGGATGAGGACTCCATACACATTGGAGTGCAGTGTCATACTCACGATGACATCCTGATATTTACCGACTTGGGCAAGGTGTTCCGTAAGAAGGGCTATGATATTCCTGCTGCCAGTAGGACCAGTAAGGGTCGGCACATAGCTAACTTCTTGGAGCTTTTGAGTTCTGAGACGGTGAGCACTATAGTGTCGGCGTCCAGTGTCAGTGAGCTATTGTTCTTGACCAAGAATGGCTTGGCTAAGCGTTGCAGCATAGATGAGTTCACTAACCCGCGCAAGTCTGGTTCACAGTCCATAACTTTGAACGATGGAGATAGACTGGTGAACGTCATAGGTTTGGTGCAGGACACTGGTAGCTGCATTATCACCACACGTTCAGGTAAGATTCTGCGATTCCCAGTCAACTCCATAAGGCTGCTTAGTAGGACCAGTAAGGGTGCACGGTGCATCAAGCTGAAGGATAGCGACTCCATAGTATCGGCTGATGCGGTAGAGGATGGAGACAAGATTCTGACTGTCACCGAGTTGGGATTTGGCAAGCTCTCTTCAGTGGATGAGTTCTCTGAGAAGAACCGAGGAGGGGCTCCGGTGCTGTGCATAAAGGCCTCTGAGAAGACTGGTCCTACCGTAGGCTCTTTTAGAGTACAGGATGGTGATGAGGTCATGTTCATAACCAACTCCAGTAAGGCTATCAGGATATCTACTGACACCATCCGTGAGACTGGGAGGATAGCTCAAGGAGTGAAGCTGTTGAAGCTGGACGAGGGGGACACCATCGCCACTGTCATAGTGGTGAGTCCCGAGTCTGATAAGGATGATACTGCATGATTATGCGTACTCCACGGTAGACGCAGCATTGTAGTACGGGCTGGTGACAACCTGCACATTCTTTTATGAGATGTGCAGGTTGTTCTTTAAAGCCCATATTGTGTCCAGAATTCACGCAAACGTACGTCAGACTGTCGATATATGGACATGACCTATTCCTACATGTACAGTGTTGCTATGTCATATGTGTAAAGGAGATTAGGAGTGGCACTCAGAATAGAAGGTAGGCATATATGGGATTTTTGGTACATATATGAGAATAAGCTGTTTACAGTGTATTTTTTGAATTGTGATGCCCAGTACCATCTTAACGGTGAACAGCATCATCGATCCGTGATAGGTGCAGCAAAAACCTTGGACTTTGTGGATTTCTTCGATGTGAATCTGGACGTCTTTCATGCATCCGAAGACTCTTGGGATAATACGTCTATATGGACTGGAGACACGGTGTGTATATATGGTAGGAAGTATCTCTTTTATCCATCCAGAGATAAACACGAGGCGGATGGTACTATCCAGCATATAGGAGTGGCAGAGTGGCATGACGACTCATGGAAGAGACTGGACACCAAGATATCTGCTCCTAGTGGTTGGTATCTCAGTAGCACTGACCCTGAGGAGTCTAGTATCCATTGCTGGCGAGATCCTTTCGTATTCTTTCGTGATGGTCACATATACATGCTAGTGGCTGCCAAAAGGAAAACGGCCCCAGCCAATCATAGGGGCTGTGTAGCACTGTTGGAAGTAGATGAGCATATATCCAGTTTTCGGCATGTTAGGGTGTTGTTGGAGACTGAGTATTCGGAGTTGGAGTTACCGCAGATATATGAGACTTCTAGAGGTGGTATGCGGGTGTTGTGCAATGCCAGAACCAGTGATGGAGGAACTCAGTTCGCTATGACCCAAGAGTTCTTTAACATAACTGGGGACGATGTACATATAGAAAAAGAGTTGGGGCATGATATTTACGAGCGTGATAAGTACTATGGCTTTAGGGTCGTTCCTGAGTGTCATAGCATCATAGGAGCATTCCATGAACAGCAGGGGTTTGTTCAGGTTTTCAGTAATATGCGCAGCTTGGGATGGGGTGTAGATAGACTTAAAAGCATGAAACTGGATGATATGCACCGATGTAAATGCGTATGTTCTCGGGATTAGGCACACATCATATACTTCACTTTATTAAAAAATTATGTAATGTATGCCATCATAATATACATCACAGGAGGATGTTATGAAGAAGTGGATTGCAACTTGGTGTTTGATGTCTGTTTGTGGTACTGCCCTTGCTGCCAATGCAGTGCCAGATGGTGTGTATGCAGGGTACGGTGACAATACCAATGTGGCATTGAAGGTTCAGGGCCATAAGGTGAAGGCCGTAGCATTCAACATTGCTCATGCCAAGAAAATTGAAAAGAATCCGTATTGGAATGGTGTGTTATCACATGAGCTTGGCATCAGAGGCAATGGTTACTCTGGTACCGTGGCTAGCAATGCTAATGGCAAGCTGGTAGTCGATTTCAAGATTCCTACCTTGGGAGTTTGCCAGCGTACTTACGCTTGGGTAGGTGGAGAGCTTCAGGAGACTGGTGCCAAGAACATGAGTAAGTACTATCCTTGCTTCACTATGCATGGAGCCACTTGGAGTTGGGGGTCTGACACCAAGAGCAAGCTTACTTATTTCGGTAAGTAATAGCTACTCAGCTTAGAAGTAAGACATGAGGGCTCTAGTTATCCACTAGAGCCTTGAATCATTATACAGTTATCACCAGTAATCGTACAGAACGCTCTTTTTGACCTTTACGTCAGCAAAGTTTTCCCACGCACTGTCATCCGAGTGCACTCCATCTATATGGGCGTGACTCACCCAGCTTTGGAGATGTTGCTTGAGTTTTTTCTTGGCTTGTCTATTGTGTATCTTTTTGAAAATAGATGGAACCTGATCCATGGAGTTTTTTCCATCAGTGAATATTTTGATGGTTCTTTGGTAGTCTTTGAGATTGAATATTTTTTTGTGAGCATAGCTTTCTTTTCTGACAGTCTTACCCGCCCTTTTCCATCTAGCTAGTTTTTTCTCTATGGTATTCATATGTCCTCCTATGTTTAAAATTATACTGTATAGTAATATAAATCAACTCCTGTGTGTTATATTAAAACAACACAATGTGAGGTGCATCATGCGTATCGATTGGGAAGAATTCTTGGATTCTTTAACTCCGTGGTTGCTTATGTCTTCTTTTCTTTTTTTGCTAATGACTTTTCTTTTTGTGCCCAGTAACTTGGGTATACTCCCATTGCATCATATCTTTAATGTGGAGATGCATAATCCTCATCCTGTGCGTCCCATACGTTCTATCCAGTTTACTAGTGTGACTTTGCCTGGACATAAAGCTCCTGATATTAGTCATAACATAACTACTACGCAGCAGAAAACTTTATATAATAAGTACATAGTGGAGTGGCAGAATAGAATAGTGGTAGCTGCAGATGCATTCATGGAGCATCACACTATACATTCCGGTACCGTAGTAGTTTCTGTGCGCGTACTGCCTAATGGTTCCATCGATTCTTATAAAGTACTGAGTTCCAGCAATGTAGAATTGCGATCTGATATAACTCAAATTCTATTGAGTGCAGAGCCTTTTCCAGAGCTACCTGCGAACTTGGCCAAGTTAGGCTATATTAACATAGTCAGAACTTGGACTTTTAGGTGACATCCATACTCATGGTGTCACATGCATGGAGCACACTCAGATTCTGATTCTTCCGGTTTTTTGCTTGCTTGAAATCTTCTGAGTTTGCTCATCCATGCTCTTTTTTCCATGGGATTCTCGCTTTCCAGTCCTTGAGTCCATTGATCTGTAGTAGGAGTCCAATCATCTCTGTGTATAAAGCACAGTCTTACTAGTATGTCAGGGTCTTCTACTCCTTTCTGAATAACCTCAGGAGGGAGTTTTTCTTCAGCAGTTCCTATGATGGACCTGACCATAGGATTTTTGCTCTGCATTATAGTGGTGTAGTCCAGAGGTACTTCTCTTTCCATAGCAGCTGCCAAGGCTATGGTTTGTGCAGGTCCTTCGTTATAGCACATGAGCTTCAGCGGCTCTATAGGTATGGAGTGCTTTTTATGCATAAGCAAGGAAGCATAGGCATGGGCATCACCGTGTTTCCAAAGTTGCATCCATTCTGATTCACTCAAGTGTATGTCTCTTTCTGATAACTTCAGCATGGCCACAGTTTTTTGACTATCCAGAAGAAACTGTTGAGCCTTATCGCTTAAAAGTATCATGGGGTGACTTAATATGGTCACTATATTATCATAGTGTGGACTATCTTTATGGGTGACTATCATGTCTGCATAGTCTTCAGGCTGAATATACTCGTATAGTGCGCTAGTGGCTTGCTTTATTATATGTGAGTCTTCCCGTAGTGCAGACGTCCAATAGTGGTCTTTGATGAGCAGCCAATCCTGTCTGGATATGATGGCTGTATCACTATGCAGATACTGTTCTAATTTATCGGGGTGGAGTAACATGGATTCGGTGATGATAGTGTGTCTCATTTCTTATCTCCTTCGTGTTATGCTACCATACATGATGTTATTTATGAATATCTACATGGTGTGTCCGTTTTTATGTATAATGTGCTAGAGAGTTGTGATACATACGGAGCTTTAATGAGAGATACTGTCTGTGCCATGGTAGTTACTTATAGAGATAGGCAAAGTATGGCTATGTCCGTGGTGCAAAGGGCCATATCTGAGGGGGTTTCTGCGGTAATAGTGGTTTTGAATGGGGTTTCATGGAGACATGAACATCTTCGACAAGATTGGGGCATTCCTGAGCATGTCGATCTCAATATTATAGATAACAGCAGAAACTTAGGATCGGCTCCGGCTTTTCATCAGGGCATGGAAGCCTTTCTGCGCATGGACTATGATTATCTATGGATATTGGATGATGATACTGCTCCTGTAGAGGGGTGTCTTGCTACCTTACTACGTGCAACACAATCTTTGAAGCAAGAGCATAACTCGGCAGTATTCGCCGTTAATGCTTATAGAGAAGAGCATCACAGATTCTTGCGAAGGGCTGCTGTAGATGGTTGCGTGTTTTCTCCTGTGGACTCCTTTATAGGTTTTCATATGTCAACCATATTCAGGAAGATTCGAAGAAGAATTTTTCCCGCTCTAGTTTCCTCTGATACTACCTCTTGGGTTAGAACGGATAGTTCTATATATGGTGGCTTGCTCATAAGTCGTGATGACATGGCAGTAGTTGGAACCAGTATACCTGAGTTTTGTCTATATGCAGATGATACTGAGTGGACACAAAGAATATGGAAATGGGGTAAAGGTTGTTTTATTATAGATGAAGCCCAACTGGAAGATTTGGATAGTTCTTGGAATACACATGATAGGGATGTCACATCTTTTGAAAGATGGGCACTCATGGGGAGTGAGTTGCAAGTGTATTATGCCTTTAGAAACAATGCTTACTTGAGTTGGCATATCAGGCCGTATAATCATAAGATTATATTGGCCATGAATACTGCTATGTACATGAGTGTACTTTTTGCTTTATGTGCTGTTACGTGGAGATGGGGCAGGCTTCGGACTATACATACTGCATTCATGGATGCCTTATCGAAGAGATTGGGTGAGAGCCGCCTTTTTCCTCTATCCTGAGTGTGGATACTCCAAGAAGCATCTAGTATTGCACCTTTTTGTCTAGTGTAGTAGGATAAACAAAAAAGATACTCAGAAGATTTTTTGCGCAGAGGTAGTATGCATAAGTTTATACTAATGGAGTAGTGCGTGGTACTGGAGCCTAAGCAAGTCGAACCGGGTTGGGCGAGTCGCTGGACACGACAGTCTATAGAGCTTTTTGTTCGTAATCCTTTTTTAGCTGTATTCGATGTACTGCTTTTATGGTTCGTGTCTGCTATACTTCCCTTCCATGATGTGTTATTCGCCCCTGCCGCAGTCATACTTATGAGTGTTCTGTTTTGTAGTCTGCGTGCTGTAGATAAGGACAGCGGAAATGCTTGGACATCTACTTGGGTGTATTTCTTACAGTGTTCCAGAGATGTGATGGCATTGGCTTTTTATGTACTCATGAGCACTGGGTTTGTAGCTCTTGTCGTTTGGACTACTTCTCCTTCGCACATGGCAGGTTTCCATTCGATTTCTGTTACTACTCCCACGACATCAGAGTGGATTGTTTGGGTCATTCAGGCCGTTAAGCGAGAGATCAGTATGGTGATTTTGGGAGTGTTTTTCCTAGGGTCCATTCCTCTAGTGTACCTCACATTGCTCATAGGAAACCGATTTCTTCTCCACCTACATTTGGGATACCGTGCTGCTTTTTTAAATATAGTATTTTCCGATATAGTAATTATACCGGGTCAGCTTTTTTGCATATTCGCTTACATAGAAGTCTCCAAAATATATTCTCCATACATGTTGGCCTTTTTATCGGTATTTATCGCTGCGTTGTTCTGGTGGTTTGGAACTTGGGGATATCTATGGTGTCGTGAGATGTTCGAGGGGGATAAAGAGAATGCCCAAGCCACACGACATTCATCCGTGCGCTCTCTGTTTCCTGCTCATGCATCATAAAAAGACTTTTACAGATTCGATGAATCTATAGTGCAAGAAACTAGGGGAGACTTGTCATCTCCCCTAGTTGTACCTACTGTGTCTTAATATAGGTTCTTGGTGACTATAGGGGTTAAAAACACCAGCAGCTCAGATTTGGATAGGTTATGAGTTTTACTCTTGAATAGCCATCCTAGCAGCGGAATGTCTTTCAACACTGGAACTCCTGTGTTATACACACTCCTATCCACGGTGTATATGCCTCCGATAACCACGGTTTTTCCGTTGTCCACCATGAGGTTGGTGCTGACCTCCTGAGTATTGATAGGCACTCCTGTAGGAGTGGTCTGTGCATAGTTGGGCTGATTGTTGGTTATGGATACCTTCATGAACACTCTACCGTTAGGTGCTATGTGAGGCGTGACATTCAAGCTCAACTCTGCTTTCTTGAATGATACTGAGGTAGCTCCGCTACTAGTAGCTTCCTGATAAGGAATTTCCTGACCCTGCTCTATAGTAGCTTTCTGGTTATCTTCTGTGAGAACCTTAGGACTAGATATGATTTTGGCCTCATTTCTAGCTTGTAAAGCCTGTAGCTGCAAGTCTAGGATTCGGTTGCCTGCTGCTGTACCCAAAGCCAGACCTATAGAGGCAGGATTCAAGCCTGTCAGAGCGCTTCCTGCTGGAGCATACCCAGGCAAATTCACTAGAGCAGGAACTCCGTTAGATAGTCCTCCTTGTGAAGAAGTATTTCCCGATGCTCCGGTTCCTGACAGATTGATGACTCCACCTGCTCCATTCGAGGTGTATGTTCCACCCCACTGAATTCCTAGGGCTTGTGCCGCGTTGGTGTTTACCTGAACCACCTTGGCCTTTATAAGAACTTGTGGAACCGGCTTATCGATAGTGTGTATCAGCCTTTTTATATTGGCTATATCTTCAGGTGTGTCGCGCACCAATAGGCTATTATTCATAGTTACTACTGATACTGAACCTCTGCTTCCCAGTAGGTTGTTACCTATAATATTGCTGGAAGGAATACCTAAAGCCTTGGAGAGTACAGCCCCTTGTAGGTTGGCCTGCGGAGACTTCTGGAAGCCTTCCAGTAGTGAGGCTACCTTGCTAGCCTGAATATACTTCAAAGGTATGATTTCTGTCACCAAAGGCTCTAACTTTCTCTTACTAGCTTCTACTTTCAGGTACTGCTCTTCTTCGCTTTGAATCTGTCCAGCAGGAGCTACCCATATGATGCTTCCCACTTTCTTATAGGACAATCCTTGGGACTCCAATATGACATCGAAAGCCTGCTTCCAAGGCACATCGTGCAACTTCAAGCTTATGTTCCCTGTTACACTTTGGGATAGCACTATATTCTGCTTAGTGAAGTTGGATATCACTTGCAAAGCATCACGCACACTAATGTTTTGGAAATTCATACTCAGATGAGGACCCTCTGGTATGCTGCTACTGCCGTTGCTGCTTTCAGGGTGACCTATAATGATCCTGATAATTCCATTAAGGTCATAGACCATATAGTGGAAAGGAGCTTTAGTGTGTACTACGATTTTCCCGTCATGTCCCAATTCGTAACTTTCGAAGTCCACTACGTTGGTTCCGAAGTCACGAACATTGTACTCATGGCTTATGGCTTGGCCTATATGAGTATGCGGCAAGGTTATATTCAAGGCATGTGTGCTTCTATGAGACTCAATATTAGGCTGCTTACCTTGATAGTGAATGAGTATTTCTCCTCCTTCATCGGTGCTCTTGAAGTTTACATTCAGCACTTCTGTGGCATAGTCCGATGTCATCGCGTTTGCAACATCGGAAACCTGATCGTTGGTAGGAGCTGCATTCGTGCTGGTAGAGGTTTTTTGAGTTTCTGTTGAAGCAGTAACAGCATTGGACTGTGTAGTACTTGCACTAGAACCTTTTTGAACAGAAGTGTTGCTTTTGCTCAAAGATATACCTAGTCCCGATGCTGTAGGTGCTACATCGATTTTCTCTGGATTCTTCAGTAGAATATCTATATGAGCATCTTTTCCAACTTGTTCTACCAATACACTTTCTACATCACCGTATCCTGGTATCTCTCCTAGTCTAGAAGGCACTTTGGTGTCTTTTATGAAAATCTTTTCTAAGTAGCCTCCGTTCAAAGAGTGCACAGTATAGTTACTAACCCCTTGTCCTTGGACCTCTAACTGACCGTGGCTCCAATCTACTGATTGAATCAAGCCATCTGCATAGCTTACTCCACTGATACTTCCGGCTATACAAGCTGCCAACACAGCACTTCTTATACCTTTACGCATGGTCACATTCCTCACTTTTTAGCATTCGGTGTATTTTCACTGGTGTACTTATACGTCATCATGGTGCAGTTCATGGAAAGCTCGTTGTTGGATTCATCTCCTTGAGAGTTGGGACCTGCCGCTTTTTTCACCTGAATATTAATGTCATGAACTGTAACTATTCTAGGCATAGCGCCTACTTCTCCTATGAATCTTCCTATTTGATTGTAAGTTCCGTCTACCTGCACCTGTACAGGGATGATAGTGTAAAACTGCTTTTGTGTGTTATTTTGTGGCTTGAACAGATTGAATTGTAGTCCCTGTCTTTTTCCAGATAGTGTTATGCCATCCAGCAGTGAAGGAATTTGACTACTATTGGGCAATTCTCTCAAGAACTTTTTGAATCTGTTCTTTATCTCCTGAATTTGAGCTTGGTATCCGGGAATATCAGAAGCCAGCCTCTGATCCGCCATTATTTTGCTTTTAAGTTCTGTTTCCTGTGCTTTGAGTGAGTCGAACTGTTGATTAACAGGAGTAATGAACCATATCCATGTGAGCACACCCATTATAGCAAAAAGCACTATAGATCCTGCTAGTTTTACTTTCAGTGGAAGCTTAATAAAGTCTTCCAGCCCCATATTCTTTATAGCGTCCCAGTCCATATTATCCCTCACTTTCCTTTATTGGTGTTTTCCTGATGCTTGTCAGTATTGGAGTCTTTAGGCTTCTTTTTGACTTCATACTGTATCTTGGTTCTTACTACGAAGTATTTCACCGGGTTATTTTGCAGTTCAGAGCTGGAAACTATCACTAGATCAGGGTTACTGAATATGCTTTCTTTCTTTATATTTCGCATGAACTGTGCTACTTGAGCGTTACCCTGAGCATATCCTGTCAGACTTATGCTACCATTGTTTTCCTGAATTTGGGTTAAAAACACTCCTTTAGGAACTGCGTTAGATATTCCATTGAATAGCTTTACAGACCAAGCTCTTTCATCTTGAAGTTTTTGAATAATATTCTCTCTGGCTATGAGCCTGGACTTCTCATTTTCCAAGTTTTTCAGACTTTTTACCTTGGCACTTAGTTGAGATTCGACTCCTTTCAGGTACGTTAGCTTATCTTTTTCATACTGCATCCTGTGCTCAAAGTCATGGTACACGCCAAAATAAAAAGCACCAAAAGCCAGTACTACAGCAGCCGACTTGACTATAAAAATCTTTTTTCTTTTTTCTTTTAGCTCATCTCTGTATGGAACCAAGTTTATGAAGTACATGCTTTCACCTTTCCTTCGTGTTTAGTATACTTTTTGTAGAGACAAACCACAAGATACAGCAAAAGAATACCTGTTCTTTTGTGTATGATGTGTCATATCCGTGTTCAGTTCCATGCCTGTAAATGGATCAGGGCAGCTAACAGGAATACCTATGTTTCTCTCTAATATATTTTCTATGCCTATTATAGGATTGATATTGCCGTATATCTCTATATTTTCTATACTTATATCAGGCATAGCTGCTTGAAAAAAGTCTATGGATCGGAATACGTCCTGTGCCAAGGAATCTTGTACTTGTACTAGTAAAGTACTGGAAAAGTCCGAAGGCAGCCCACCATATATTAGCATTCTGTAAGCATCTTCGAACTTAAGCTGGTATCTATCCTGTATACCCTGCACTAACTTGAATAGACCAAAATTATGATCTTTGACGTAGGCTGGTCTACCTTTTTCAAACACGAATAGGTTGGAGCTATGAAATCCTACTTTCACTATAGCTGTGTTCATATGGAAAGCAGACTCGCCTTGAATGTGTTCGTGCAGGTTCCACAGTGCCAACTGATCTATGCTTATATGAGCTGCTTTCAAGCCCGCTGTTTCTAGAACCGCTGAAAACTCTTCTACTTCTTCTTTTTTGCAAGCAACCAGCAGTATGCTCTGCCTGTCTTTATCTTTTCCATCCTCTGGAAGTTTCACGAAGTCGAAGTTTACCGCATCCATGCTGAGCGGAATGTGATTGGAGCCTTCATATTTCAAAAATTCTTCAATAGCATCATCAGATAAGCTGTTTGGAATATGAATGACCTTCACTATGGACTTGGAGCTCATAATAGAGGTGCTGGCATTTTTGCTCTTGACTTTCGATCTTATAATCATGTTTCTCAGGGTGCTGGACCATATATCTTGGCTTTTATCTTCTGATGCTTCTTTTCCTGGAATGTACAAGATTTCAGAGTCTACTTTATCTACTAGTATGCTCTTTCCCTTTTTACTTAGAGATACCAAGTTTATGTGAGTCTGCCCCAAGTCTACGCCTATCAAGTCTTTTTTGGTATACATACGGCCCTTCCATTTAGATATTACTATCCTATGTACTCTGTGCTCTTATAGTCAATAAATAACATGAGATTTGAGCACTTTTAATAAAAATAGTATAATGCAAAAAAACACGGATAGAATGCACTATCCGTGTTTTACTGGAAGTACTTAATCAGTCTGGTTTTTAATGAAAAAACCTGCTGAGGACACCTTTGATCAGTTCATGCACTTTCAAGGATGCACTACCGCCTCCGTTATAATCTTTTTCAATTTGATCGCGGACCTGCTTCAACGCCGCAGGACTTTCCAGTACCACGCCCATTTCGCGGTTGCTATGCAGACTGGTGTAGGTGAAGTTTTCGCTGCCAATGAATCCGTACTTATCACCAATAATGGCTTTTGCATGAATGTATGGGCTACTTAGCAAGCGAATGTGTACTCCATACTTTTCCAACTCCGCTGCATTACGCTTGTCAGTGGCACTCATAGAAGATGGAAGCACCATATATAGGTCTTTCCCTTTCTTCTCCATGAGGTCTATGATGGGTCGGTAGTATCCCAACTCTTCACTCTCTACATAAATCTTTCCAGGTTGTTCCAGAAGCTGCATGAATGTGGCTTCCGAGTTATCGGGAGACAGCACCAAGTACTTGTCTACCCACTGAGGCGCGTGCTGATTGTTCCAGTCGGCTTCGAAGACTGCATTGGCCGCTCGGACTATGTTTGGGTTTTTGGTCACAGCCAAATACTCGCGATTCTTGCTGAATGCCGAGTAAGAGTAGTTGGCGGTACCGATTTCACACTCATGCATGCTGCATACCCACTTGCCGTGGTCGAATGCATAGTGATGGCCACTAGACTCGAAACGTGGAGGTGCCACCTTGACCATGGCACCTGTACTCTCTATGCGAGACTCTTCCTGTTGAACTTGAGCGGCTTTCATGCCATAAGGTTTGCCTTCGATCATTACCTCCACTTGCACACCACGTGCATGCGCCTGCTTTAAAGCTCGCAGAATGTGGTCATCATCCAGCATATATACATTCAAAAGGACTTCGTGCTTGGCTGACTGAATGACCTGAGTGATAGGGGATACTCCAGCGTAGGGTTCAATGAAAATATGCATAACTGTCTCCTTTGCTTTTTATAGTACATGACTTTTGAGTTATATCCATGTCTGGAGTATATGTAGTTCCTAAGCCGACATCTTATACTTTGGCTTTGAAGTCTGTGAACTTCTGTAGTAATACAGGAGTGCATTCAGAGGAGTTGCACTATCTTGGACACAAGTAAAGCCACCACTTATATTGCTTGGTATGGTACATTCACAGGTATTCTGGGTAACATCATAGTAACTAGCCATGCTCCTACCATTTGGATAAAAGCCGCCATGCTCATATGGCTTACTAGCAATTTGGCTTGGATTTACTATGGAGTGAAAACCAAAGCTCAGCATTTGGTAGTACTACAGATAGGATATACTATCCTATCTGTATGGGGGTTTTTAAGGTGGTGACTACTCTGCTTTTATGTTTACCACCGTGTACTTGGTAACTCCATTGACCTTCTCAAAAGGTTTTCTGACGTCTATAGAGCCCTTATGCATATCTTTGGGAATATGCAGAGCTATTATAGCATCATTATGAAGCCCTATGACGCTTCCAACTCCAGCGGTGTAAACTGCATCGGTTGGAGTCACCAATACAGCTAATTGTCTCCCTGTGGGACTTAGTATGAACCCTTGCAACTTTAACTCTGTTAAAGGATATCTCTGTAGAGGTGGTGCATTAAGGTTGACAGTGGCACTCTGTACTTTCTCTACTACAGGGGCAGGGGTTATAAAGCTATGAAATGGAGATTGTGGAAGTGGAACGAAAGGAATGGGAGTATACTTTGGCTCTGGAGCCAGTTTCTCCACCACTCCTTTCACTTGACTCAAAGAAGATACCCAGCGCTGAAGTTCGGACTTACTGGAGCCTGCACTGAGGAAGTGTGGGAGTCCCAACACTACAGCAGCTCCTAAGCCTATAGCCATTACAACGATGGCCTTAAAGGACTTCTCATCTACGTTAGAAAAGGACATAGGTACTGTTACTTTTTTCTTCATTTTCATATCTCCAGTTGTTTTTTAATTTCTTCCAATAAAATCTGATGCTGCTCTACATGCTGCATATGACCTTTCACTGTATCCAGCTCGCTTTGTAGTGTAGCTAGCTGTTTTTCCATTTGATCCGTGGATACCTTTATAGCGTTCAAAGATTCCAGCTCTTTGGATAGGTTATTTTTCAAAGCCAACACTTGTTTTTCCATATCACTTATAGTTTGTGATACCCAACCCAACAGTTCGTTTTTGCTAAGTATTATTTCTTCACGAATGTTGCTGGATATTTGATAAAAAGTGTTTTCTACTATGGAACTTTGTGAGGACATGGCCACGCGCAAAATACCATTGATTTGTCCATATTCTTCTGCTAGTTCGATTATTTTGGTTCTTCTACTGAATAACAGATAAGGAGTATATTCGGGTTTTTCCAGTCCATACTTATTATTCAGTTCTTTATATAAGTTATCCAAGTGGTTATTCACCGTATCCACTCCTTCAACCAAATGGTTGAAGTTTTCTATAATATTCTCGAAAAACTTACCCAGGTACTTAATAATGTGTGGTGTGGTCCATGCTGTACCTATATCTCTTTGAACTTTGGCTACCTTTTCGTCATAAGTCTGTATATCCAAGTGACTTATTAGATGCTCTTCCATGGTTTGACTTAGCTTTTTCTTTTGTTCCTCGAAGAATTCATGTTCATCCTTTATATTTTTGATTTTATTTTCATAGCTCTCTATAAGAGATGGTAGGTTTTTCTCTGCTTGTTGCTTGATTTCCATGACTTGTGCTATGGATCCAGAAATAACCCTCTCTTCTTTGTATAGCACTTTAACGCGAACATCTTGTACTTCTCTAACCGCAGAGTATACTTCTGAAAGTCCTTTTTTTACCCAGAACTTTTGTATCATACTCTGTATCTTATCAGATAGCACATCATACCCGCTGTCCTCTATCTTCTCTTCTATACCTTTTATTTTCCCCAATAGAGCTTCTTTTGCACTAAAAAATACTATTCTTTCTTCAGGTATCTCCAGCCTATTCGATGTGTTTTTTATAAGAGTCTGTTGCTCTTCTTCTGCTTCAAAAGGGTCTTTTAATTCGTTCCAAATGAGGTCCTTTTTATTGAGAACTACAATAGCTCGGTCATCCAGTCCAGGTTGTACTATGTATTTATCCCATATATCCTTATCTGTGTCTGTAGCTCCCTGTTCGGAACTGAGTACGAATAAGATGCAGTGCATATCTTTTATGCAGTTCAGGGCTACGGCTGGATCACTGCCTATAGAGTTGAGTCCAGGAGTGTCTACTACTTCCAAGCCATCTGGAAATTTGTCACTAGATACTTCCAGCTCACCGTATCTCCACTTGGGAATTTCCACCATCCCTAAACCGCAAGAAGGGCAAGCAAACTTCTTTTCTTCACCCTTTAGTGTATTCATGGGAGGGCATAATCCTATCGATCTGGCATATTGGATATCGACGCAGTCTTTTTTCATAATCACTTGCATATCCGATTGAGGCTTTTCTGTTTCTATAGACTGCCTGAACCATGTTTCCTTTTTCTTTTTCAATTGTTGCACAGTATCCAGCTTCGATTTGGTAGACATGGGTAGCAGCGATAGGAAAGAGTTGGTACCCAAAGCTATTTGTTTTGTCTTACTCATACTTCTTATAACTATAGGAAATGTATTGGTTACCCCTGATCCTACTGGCAGGAAATAATTATGAATATTTTTGAAAAACAAAGCATTGACTATGTGGCTTTTACCTCTAGACACCTCTCCTACTACCGCTATTCTTACCCAGTCTTCAGACCAATTCTTAAGAGCACTTTCTAGTGTAAGACTGAGCATACTGGGGGTTATTTCCGCTCCTATAGAGTCTGTCAAAAAGCTCTGTATGCTTTGTGATAAACGGCTTTTAAGTTCTGCTGCTTGTTGAACTGAACTCAACATGTCCATGGTGTTAGACCTTTCCTAAGTGCATATGTCCCCATGATTATAAATAGCTAAGACTGCCCACAGTCAAGTAATATTATAGATTCTTCAGTACATTTGCTTATATAAGTATCCCTTATCACATGATCTGTGCTTTGTTTTTATGTGGGTTTTTCTCTCCAACCCGATAGTGACTATGGATTATAAAAGTGGTGCAGGACCTTTCGCATAACATGGCATAATCGCAATATAAAGAGGAGATATCATACTATGTTTTGGCGACGCAAAATTAAGACACTGTGTCAGCGACCAGAAGAATCCTCTGTAGCTATATGCAGCTATTCTTTCTATATGGAAGATCATTGTGCTTTGAGCAAGGTCATGATTTTCATAGGAGTACACCCCGACGAAGATTCTGTTGCACAGAATATGTTGGATGGCTTGTTAGCCAAGGTAGAGTCTCCTCTCCGCTCATATTTAAACTCTGCAGATATAGATGTCTGCAAAAAGCATAAAGAAACTGAAAGGTCGTTAGACACCAACGTAGCCATTCATGTAAACGGAAAATCAGGATATTTATGTGATTTCCATGTGGATTTCAAAAAAGATATAGATGATACCAGTGGTATATCCAAAGTTGCAGTGGATTTGTTTCGCACGCATAGACAGATTACTTTTTCATTTTCCATGCATGAAAAGTGTTCGGGTGAGGACTTATTCACCATTCAAAGCACTTTGATAGATACCTTAAGGTATATAGACGCTGCATGTCCAAACAGAAGTAAAGATGCTGCTCCTAAATGGGAGCGTCTTTTGGAGTTATGTCATACTGTTGAAAAAAACCTTAGCGTACTCTCTGCATCATAGTCTATGAGTAGGATGCACTATATATTGAGTCATGGGCGCTGGCGACTTTCATGTTAAGTTGCTGTAGTCCATACTACGTGGGACAACAATGCAAGGAGAGATAATATTATGTTCTGGCAAATCATGAAGAAAATAGGGAATGCGCAAATGAAAAAGCACGACATAGCCATATGTGAGTATGAACTCTCTATGACGGATTATTGTGCATTGACAGATTTTAGGGTCTTTATAGATGTGCGTCCAGATGAAGACTCTGAAGCGCAGAACATGATGGAAAGCATATTATCTTTGTGTGAATCTTCTATTAGAGATAAGCTATCTGACATGGATATAAGTATTAAAAAAGAGTATGAAGAAATCAATAATATGCTCAGCTCTAGAACATACATTCATGCCAATAGAGATTATAATTCTTCTTGTATGTGTTCTGTAACTTTGCAAAAGGCCACAGAAATCTCGCATGCATTCTTTCATATTGCACCCCGCTCCCATAGACGTATCATAGTATCATTCGATATGCGTAACTCATGCTATATAAATGACGTAGTATCTATTCAAAAAGTTCTGATAGAACTTATAAAGTATATAGATAGCACTTGTACGCATAAGAAAAAAAATGTCTATCCTTATTGGGAGCGCGTTTTGGAGTTATGTAGCATAATAGAGAAAAATCACAATGCTCTAGTTGGCTAATCTTCTTTCGTGAAAGTCTTTCGCTGATCCCAGACCAAGATAGTCATGTGGTGCGCTTTTCACGCACTGGTTCACTACATCCTTCTATAATGGTTCATTTCACCCATAGGGTGTGTGTACACTGATAAGAATAAGAGCTTACTCATGATTATACAGAATAATGTGTAATGCTTAAACTTGGATCATTTATTGCTTACTCTTTAGTACGAAAAGGAGTAATGCTATGTTAATAGAAAATACTTTACCTGTTCTTTTAAGTCGATTGGATTTTGCGTGGATCACTTCCATGCACATTCTTTGGACACCTCTCACCATAGGCATGTCTTGGTTGCTATTCATTCTTGAGCTAGCGTGGCTTAAGACTGGTGATGAGCGATGGTATAAGCTCAATAGGTTTTTTGAGAAGATTTTCATTATCAACTTTGGTGCGGGTGTGGCCACAGGTGTGACCATGGAGATGGCTTTTGGTATCTTGTATGGTCCGTTCTCGCAAGCTGTAGGCCCATTCTTTGGTAATATTCTGGGCTTCGAGACCATCACAGCATTTATGTATGAGGCGGGTTTCATAGGTCTCATGGTGTTCGGTTGGGGCAAGATTAGTAAGGGTATGCATCTATTCTCCACATTTAACGTGGGTCTTTCCTCTAGTTTGTCAGCCATGTGGATATTAGTAGCCAACTCATGGATGCAAAGTCCCAATGGTGTAGTTCTAAAAGATGGTCTTTTTCAGGTAACTAATTGGTGGCATGCCATTCTGAATGAGAACTTCATTTGGGGATTCCCACACATGTGGGTAGCCACTGTAGAGTTGGCTTTGTTCGTTTTTGCTGCGGTATCGGCTTGGTTTATTTTGAAGAATCGTCATGCCGATCTATTCACCAAGCTGCTGAAGCCCACTTTGTTAGCACTGCTTATTGTCACACCCATACAGATTTTCATAGGAGATACCATGGGACGTGACGTGGCCTTGACTCAGCCCACTTCTCTGGCAGCTATGGAGGGGCATTATCACACCTACCTGCCTAATGGAAAGGTCAATACTGGCTGGCATCTCATAGCTTTCCCCAACGCCAAAAACAACGGGAACAGCTTTGCCATCACCATTCCTCATGTTCTAAGTTTGCTGGAAACACATACTTGGAATGGCAAGGTCACTGGAATGGATAGCTTTCCTGCCAAGGATCGTCCTGATGTCTGGGTTCCATTTTACTCCTTCAGAGTGATGGTGGCCATAGGCTTCTTCCTGTTCTTTGTAGCTCTGTGGGGTAACTGGCTAAGACTGCGTGGAAAGTTCAATGCACAGGCTTTGCGTAATCATCCTTGGTTCTTACGTTCTGTCGTCTTCTCAGGCTTCCTGCCTTACCTAGCCATCTGGTGTGGTTGGTGGACACGTGAAATTGGCCGTCAGCCTTGGCTGGTTTTTGGCCTGATGCGTACCTATCAAGGTGTGAGTCACATGTCAGTAGCACAGGAGATAGTGTGGTTCGTAGGCTATATAGTGTTTGAGCTGGTGGTCTGGAGCGGTGCTTGGTACTTCTTCAGCAGAGTTATTGCTAAGGGTGTGGACGACATCACACCGTCTGATAACTTATTCAGTCATCACGATGAAGCTGATGAGAGTCATGCGGGTGGTGGTATGGTACGCCCAAGCTTTGCCAAACCAGCATTACATAACGATCTGTAATAAGAAACGCCCCGGTCTTTACCGGGGTTTTTAAGGAGGATTTAATTATGGAGCTATCACATATCACAGATACTTTATCCACTTGGTGGTGGTTGATGTTGTGCTTTACTTTTCTTTTTTATATTGGATTAGATGGTGCTGACTTAGGGGCAGGAGTTTTTGCCTTATTCTCTCCAGATGAGGAAGAACGAGGAGCTATCATGGCTTCCATGGCAGGGATGTGGGACGGCAATGAAACGTGGTTAGTAGTGGCAGGTGGTATATTGTTCGGTGCTTTTCCACTAGTATATGGTTCAGCTTTCAACTACCTCATGATTCCTTTGATGCTGGCTTTATGGGGGATTATATCACGTGCTGTAGCTTTTGAGTTTCATATACACGCCAAAGGCAGTAAAAGATGGTGGGGTTGGGCTTTTTCTTTGGGAAGCTTACTGGCTCTCTTTGGAGCGGGCATGGCCTTGGGAGCCACTTTGCAGGGCTTTCCCATGCACTCAGGACCTACTATGATAGCTAGCTCTTCAGGTGCTTTTTCATATTCTTCAGTTCCTCACTTTTCAGGTTCTGCTTTTTCTTTTCTAACTCCTTTCTCCGTATTTACTGGGTTTGGTGCAGTGATTGCAGCTAGCTTGGCAGGAGGTCTGTATCTTTGTGCCAGATTTGAGCCAGGTGATTCTATTCATCGCAGAGCTCATGCTTGGACTACTATTTCTTCGTATTTATCTTTGATTACCATCGTTGCAGCCATAGTTTGGTCTTATGCAATATTCCCTTGGGCTGCTACCAAGTGGACTGGACCGTACTGGTGGGTTTGGTCTATGATTGTGGTATTAGTTCTCTTTTTCGCGTACAAGTCCATGATGGCGCATAATACTCAGCGTGACTTTAGCGCATTACTGTGGGGAGAGGGAGTAGTGGCTATTCTGTGGTTCGCTATGTGGGCTACGATGTACCCATACATCGTCCCTGACACTTGGACCATAAGCGCTGCGTCCAATCCTGCAGACTCCATAGCTGTGTTTACTCTATTCATGACAGGTTTCGTGCCTGTTATGATTATGTATAATTGGTATCAGATATGGGTGTTTAGAGGAAGATATACTAAAAAATCTTTATATGCATCTCATTAAAGACTGGAACGTGGATGTTCTTCATGATCATCCACGTTTTTACTTTATGTCTTATGGTGCCTTATTATATGACTGTATATAAAACCAGTATTATGCTTCCTGTTTGGATACGCTCTGCACCTTTCCATGGACAAATAAGACCAAGTACTTTCTGGATTCTCCGTGGATATGTATGGATACATAGCAAGTTCCAGAGGTATCCAGTGTGGAACTACATGATTCCTTAGTTATGTGACTAGCTAGCTTTTTTATCGAGTATGACTTTTCGCTATCGTACTTTATTGCCTCCAAAGCTTCTTTTTGAAGCTTTTTGGAAGAAGTATAAGGATCTGAAGCCTGAAGCAGTACTTTTTCTTTCATACTATCTAAAGACTCTTGAACCATATAGCTAGCTATAGCCTCAGGTACATTTATAGACTGAAGTTCATGATGTCTATAATAGTAGACCAATCCAAACCATATGATGATCATACTCACCAAAAACACCATCGCAATAAACCCATAATTTTTATCTGTACCTAATTTACTCATAATGTTTCTCCTGATTTTATACGTTCATGCATTCACTATGGTACTTCATAACTCATTTTATTGTATTTTTTGCACGTTTCCTTTTATGAATAAAACTCTATGTTCTTCGGATTTTCCTTTTTGATGTATCGATACGATACATGAACCAGAATGATCTACAGTTAGATTGCAAGACTTCACTGATATATGTCGCTCCAACTTTCGTATCAAATGATTTTTTTCATGACTATATCGTATGGCCTCCGAAGCCTCCTTTTGAAGTTGCTGAGTAGGAACTCCGATTTGAGATGCTTCGATGAGCACGATATCCTGGATTCTGTCTATAGACCTATCCACTATGTACTGTGCTACGGTATCTGGCACATTTATCGAGTTGGCCACATATTCTTTGGCTAAAAAGTCCAGTATCTTATAAGCCAACAATAAAAATATGAAGAATATGAGAATCCTAATCCATGACTTTGCGTTTTGTACACTTTCTTTGCTCAAATGCATAGGTTCACCTTTTTACCAGTTCTATTTTTTCATCATACACACTAGCATAAGACTTTCGCAATACATAATTAGGGTTTTATAGTATCATAGTATCTGGACTTTCACTAGATAGACTTGTACTATCCTGAAGTGGGAAGGTGAAAAGACATGGAAAACGCCAAGGTTAAAGAAGTCAAAAAAGAACTATTCATTTGGTCAGCCAAAAATGATAAAGGTGTAAAGATCAATGGAGAGGTAGAGTCTACTTCTATTAACTCGGTAAAGTCTGCCCTTAGAAAAAAGGGTCTGAATATAATATATGTCAAAAAAGCTCCCAAGCCGCTTATTCCACCTAGAATAAAAGAAGCGGATTTGGTGGTCTTCATAAGACAGCTTTCTACCATGGTCAACTCAGGTGTGCCTATTATTCAATCCTTTGAGCTATTGAGATCAGCTACCAGCAACAAGGCCTTAAAAGATCTCACTGGAGGTATTATTAGATACCTCAACCAAGGAGAATCGGTATCTCAAGCTTTTTCACATTACCCCAAGTATTTCGATAGATTGTTCATATCCCTTTTGGAAGCTGGAGAGAAGGGAGGTATATTGGACAGCATACTTATGCGTTTGGCGGACTACAGAGAAAAATCGCTAGCTTTAACCAAGAAAATAAAGTCCGCTATGTTCTATCCAGCTATGACCATAGCTGTTATGATAGTAGTAGTTATCATCCTCATGATATTCGTTATACCAGTGTTCGCTAATTTGTTTAAAAGCTTTGGCGCTACTCTCCCGTATCTTACCACAGTAGTTATCGACATATCCAATTGGATGAGTTCACATTGGTACATTGTAGTAGTAGCCCCTATAGCAGCGGTTTGGTTGTTCATCCGTACTTATAAAAGAAGTAAGAAATTCAAGTGGATAGTAGACAAGTACAGTTTGAAAATACCTGTATTGGGTGATGTCATACTTAAGGGTTCGGTGGCCAGATTCAGCCGCACATTCTCCACTATGCAGGGAGCTGGAGTGCCCATAGTGTCAGCACTGGAATCACTTTCCAAGGTGTCTGGTAATTCCATTATAGAGAATGTCATAAATAAGGCCAAAGAAGATGTGGAAGGCGGTGGAAGGGTATCCACACAGCTCATTGAGAGTGGAGTGTTTCCCATAATGGCTGCACAGATGATAGCCATAGGAGAAGAAACAGGTTCTATTGAGACCATGACTGCCAAAGTAGCCGACTTCTATGAAAACGAGGTGAATGAGCTAGTTGCCAGACTATCTGCGCTCATGGAACCTATGATCATGGTAGTTCTAGGTATAATAGTAGGAACACTGGTTATCGCCATGTACATGCCCATATTCAAAATGGGTGCAGTGGTTACACACGGTGGTTAATAGGCTCCTGTTTCATCCGCTTTTATAAGTGTCCGTATAAGTGTGATATCTGAAACTACATTGTTTTTAATACAGTCATGTGTACAGGATACACATGACTGTTATATTGCGTACAGAATAATCTATCCAGAGTGTGATGGATTCTTCGGTAATGCATTAGCTTAACTCCTGAATATGCAGCGTGTATACACTGTTTTACTTTTTTGCATACATAGTGTAGTATGTCGTTAAAGGAGTTTTTATGTCTTTTTCTCAACTTTTCCATCGATTATTTCCGTCAAAAACTGACACGACCATTTCTATACATATAGCAGACGAGCATCCATCTTTGAAGGATATCAGTGACAGGCTATTGAAACAGATGGATCTGAATAGCTACTTGAAAACCGTATATAAGGTGACCTTTGGTAAGGGAGACAGCATATTCGCTTCTATTCAAAACAGTTCTACTGAAACAGAATGGATAGTGGATACTTTGCTGAACGGTGTCAAAGACGCCAATGTAGAAGCACAGAAAGGACTTAGTAAAGAAGTTAATGGTGTAGTGAAACAGTTCATAGCCATATATAGTGATAAAAGAGATATCCTGGAGAGTGTCACCTCTGCATATACCAAGGCTATTATGCTGGTTGGAGATGGTGCCATTAGTAAGTATGACGCCAAAATCCCTGCAGACTCAGAGTTATCTTTTAGCTCCGAAAAAAGTACAGATAAAACTGCAGGAACAGGAGTATCATTGGAAGTACCTCATATAGTGGGACTTCCTTCATTAATCAATGGAAAGCTTAAAGCAGAGTTTAAAACCAGTGCAAAGATGTCCCAGACGTCTACTATAAGTAAAGAAGATCAAAGAAAGCTTGAGACATTAAGTAAGAACTTAATGCGTGTTTTCAGTACTTTATTGGTAGATGGAGGTGTTTTTTCATCCTCTGATGCAGTATCTGCCATGAACACTTTGCAAAGTATAGAGAGTTATGATGGACCTATAAGTTCCAAGGACTTATTGAAGCTCAATATGTGTAATTACTCTTTCATGGATGCATCGCAAAGAGCCGAAAACCGCATGCAAGAATACATGGATTCTCTAAAGATATTGGCAGAGGATACCTTGGACAAAGAAAAAGTTCTTTCTTGTGTAGGAGACTTGGATCTGGGTCTTATGCAGTATAAAAACACCATGAGATCATCCATGGATCCGCTTTCTACTTTGGAGTCCATCAGTACTGACGTTCAAGGAATTCAGGAGAATTGGTTTCCCGAGAAGAATAGAGCTGCTGTAGCTGAGATTAAAAAGGCTATGTCCAATCTGTTGTTTACGTGGGAGGTGCATCAGGCTTTGGAAAAAGAGTGTTCTAGTGTCATGCAGAAGGAGGCTAGTAAAAATCAGTCTTCGGTCATGGACTCCAGAAACTTTCTTAGTAGAGTCAGTTTTGACTTTAACAAATTAGACAGCACCAGTCTTAATGACCATACACGCTTACAGGGTAAAGTTGCAGGAATAACCAGCGACCACGTTTTAGTTTTATTGGACCCTCCATTAGCCATGATGAGTTCAACTAACGAGTGCAATAGATTAGTGCATATGATGCGCATTCCTAGAAATCAGGACAATAGTATATCTGAGTCTTTGACCTTGGGCTGTTCAGTATCTATGGGTATAAAAGGTCCAGATGGTTTGTCTGTGTCTAGAGAGTCTAATTCTACTGTTACTCTCATGCAGTCCATAGATAGTAATAAGAGAGCTCTTAAAGGGGTTTTAACAGGCTCTTTGCCTGATAATTTAATAAGGGTTCCTGAAAAGTCTTTTCAAGAAAGAGCAGCTATGCTTGGTGATCTCATGCGAGGCTATAGCAAGCGTCCATCATTGGACAATCCTGCCAACCAAAAAAACAAAGAGGGTCTCTGTCAGCTATCCATGTAGATCTGGTTACAGAGAGTCTATATTTTCTTCATTAGAGTAAGCCTGCCGTTCCATCCATTGTCTCCAGAAGGTTTCTTCTCCTTTACTTAACGGATACTTGGTTTGGAATGGTAGTTCCATATTCTTGCTTTGCATCATCTGAAGTGCCCATATTCTTACTTCATGGTGCTTGTATTCTGTTAAGTCTCTTAGATTTTTTTCCTGTAGCATGGAAGCCGATGCATCCAAAAGATGCAAAGCATCTGTAACTCTTGCGTCTTGTATCACTGAAAGAATACCATGTCGCTTTATGTATGATTGGTATTCCTTGGGATTCTTTTCCAATAAAAAGGTGTATATATCCAGTATGACACGGTGCATTCCGTAATTTTGGATATGTTCCCACCAAGGCTGAAATGTGTTCCAGTCTGACGTTTTATCTGCTATGCTTTTCATCCAAAACCTTACAGGTTCTTTTATGACAGGGTAGTTTTTGAGAATAGACTTATTTTTAGGGTTATGTGCGCCCATGGCTGTCATCCACTTCGCACTCATGTAGCTACGAAGTACATGTGACATTTCTGAGTTGGAAGATAACATCGGAAAAAGTAGGGCAGCATTGACAGACCATGCTTCATCGGCAGAGCTCATGCATGTGTTCCACGGAACAGATTCTATAGACTTCATAGCTAACACATGAGCTATACTATAGTTTTTCCACACCTGTTTCTGGAACATGGCAGGTGCACACTTTTTTATGTGATGAGGCCTCATATCTATTTTCCATATAATTTCAAGAATAGACTTGAACCAGAGAGAGTATGATGCAGAGTTAGGAATGGAACATAGGTATAGCAGGGTGTCATCGGAGACTGTCAATCGATCTTCTTTAATGTATCGCATGATGAGTGAGTGGCATGGATTATGTCTTGGAAGATTAGTTATCTCAGGACAAGATATTATAGCTTCCATATCTTTTCTACTTATATGCATGCCTATTTCCATGAGTTTTAAATATATGGTATACTATAAAAGTACGTATTCTATAGGAGAGTATATATGAAGTCGGGCACGCAAGTCAAAAGTATAATAAGAAAACATGTTTTTGAAGATTTTTTAAGGAAAGTGGATTCCCAATTAACCCATCCTGAAGAAGTATACATTACTGGTGGGGCTGCTTTATCATTCTATGACATAAGAAGCACTTTTTCTGATGTAGACTTTTTTCAGTCTGTTTCGCCTAATCTTGAGCGTGCTATGCAGAGCGTAAACCCCGGTTTAACTAAGTTATGTAATGCGGACGCCGCTACTCTTGCATGGGACTATGATTATGTAGATTGGCAAAATGGGGTGTCTGAGCAGTTGGGATTAAAAAATATACGAGTAAAGGTTCCTCCTTTGGAGTTTTTATTGGTGTCCAAGTGTTGCTCCATGAGGTTCGACCCATCCAATGAAAATTCAGACGATAAAGATGTTTGGAAAATAGTGGAAAAGTTAGGCATTCAGACCATAGACGAGATAGAACATTATGTGCATCAATATGGTTTGGAACATCGATTCAGCGATAGGTCCAAGGCTATAACCAAAGACATTATAGAAGCTATTCAAAAGCATGACAGCTATAACCCTCTTATAGCTAGGTAGGGAGCACTCATAACGCTCCCTACCTACAGTGCCTTACTTGGCAGGAGCTTCTGAACTCTCCTGATTCTTGTTCTCGACCTTTTTGGCCAACTCTTCCTGACGGACTTCGTTAGCTTCCTTCTTTACCTCGGTAGTAGGCTTAACCTTGGCCTCAGAAGCTTCCTGACGGGCATGTTCCATGCGCTCCTTGTCAGCCTTACGAGCGGCTTCCATGCGCTCTTCATTGGCCTTACGAACGGCCTCTACATGCTCCTTGTCAGCCTTGCGAGCGGCTTCCATGCGCTCCTCATTGGCCTTATGAATACGCTCCATGCGCTCCTTATTGAGCTCACGAGCACGCTCCATACGCTCATGATCGGCCTTGCGGATTTTCTCCATGCGCTCCTTATTCAGCTTACGCACTTCAGCCACCTTAGCCTGTTTCTCCTTCTGCAGGTTTTCCTTCTCTACCTTTTTGGCAGGAACGGTACTCTGCACAGGCGCAGTGGGCATCTCAGCTGCAAAAGCACTGCCCATAAGACCAAAACTAGCTACTACACTTACCACGATAGATGATACTTTACTCATAAAGGTTCCTCCTTAGTAATAAACCTTATGTGCATACATTCAAATCCTGTGCCAGTCTTAATATGCGGACATAAAGGCATTAAAAAGATTAGAATGTCTCCTGTTGACAACGCGCATAAGTAAAAAGTGTGAATAACCTCTGATTCTTTGCGGATTATGAATGTATCTTTTTTAAAGCAACTGTACTATACACACTTGTATGTCAGGCATATATGGTGTTCACAATTAAGGCTTATTGTAAAAAGTGTGGATTCACGTATATATGAGTAATTGGTAATTGTGAGAGTATATTTGTGCATGCGGGATTATACTGGGAGTATGCGTTCGATTGTAATATTAAGATTTCAGTAATCTTAATAAGAAATGCTAGAGGTGGACCGATGCTTAGTACCACCGCCAGCATTAACAGAAGACTTATTAGTACATCGTTTTATCTATGGAAAGACGGCACTTGGATATCAGGGCGTTCAATGGTAGGACGCTCGATAGTTGGACGCTCGATAGTCGGACGCTCGATAGTCGGACGCTCGATAGTTGGACGCTCGATAGTTGGACGCTCGATAGTTGGACGCTCGATAGTCGGACGCTCGATAGTTGGCTTCTCAACAGTTGGCTTCTCAACAGTTGGCTTCTCAACAGTTGGCTTCTCAACAGTTGAATGTTCTACGTTGGTCGTATAAGTAGTGTGACTGTTGTCTGAAAGAGCGTCTTCTGCTCCCTTTCTGTGTGCCTTAACTTCTTTGGCGGCTGTTGGGTTTCCTGGAACAGCTGGCGTTGCAGGGGCACCATCTCCGTTGGGTTGAGCAGGCGTAGCGGCATAACTGTTCTTTTCTACAGAACCCGACTGATTAGTTTGGACTGTACCAGATGTACTAGTCTGCTCTGATGGTGTATTAACTCCCGCTGTAGACGAGTCTGAAGCAGCGTTAGCGGCAACAGAAAAAACAAGAAATGTTGAAGCCATGGCAGACAGTAGAACAGACTTCTTCATCATGTTGCTTTTCTTCTGATGTTCGTGGATAGATAGCATTTTACTCATAAAGGTTCCTCCTTAGTAATAAACCTTAACTTAGTTTATATTCAATTTCTGTGCCATACTTAATATGCAGTATATGGGCACTAAAAAGGAGATGAATGTCGCCAGTTGACGACGTAAAAAGTTCAGTCGTTCATAATTCACTGAATTTTTGCAGAATAGTACTGTGTCTTTTTTGTTGATAGCTACTCTATATACTTTTAAGTTTTATCTTGGGCAAGTGTATAGTATAATTTTGCTAGCTAGGAGGTTTGCTATGGAAGACATGGATACAGTCATAGAAAAAAAGTCAGACACCGAACTACAGGAACCGCCCATGTATGCGGTGATATACCACAATGATGACTTCACTACATTCGACTTTGTGGTGCAGACACTGCAGGAGTTCTTTCATAAGAGTCATGATGAGGCTATCATCATAACTCAGAAAGTTCATAAAGAGGGAAGAGCATGTGCCGAAGTCACTACTAGGGACATCGCTGAAACCAAGATAGCCATAGTCACCACTCTCGCGCAGTCAGAAGGCTTTCCGTTAAAGTTGACAATGGAACGAGATTCTTAGTATCATTCTATTACAAGGAGATTACATTGTTAGGAATTACAGAGTTAATGGAAAAATCGGTAGCTTCTTCAGACCCGGCTTTTATAGCTAAAAGGCATTGGATGGAGATAGAAGCCTACTCAGCTTATATAGTAAAAGGGGTGATGGAGAGAAGAAAGGAAGAAGGAAAGCCTAAGCTCCCACTATATGTTTTGGAGAAAATGTTGGCGACTTCTACTGAGCAGATTATCAAGAGAGGCCAGTATAAACGTGTGGATGCAAAAACTCTACAGTCTAAAGACCCTTGGCTTCCTGTGCAAAAGGACTTGCTTCTGCGATTTAATTTTATAAAGCCAGAAGTACTGGAAGAGTCTAACCCAATGCAGCAGTCCTAGTCATTCACATGTTATACTACTGAGTATGTATGTATCCTCTGTACCTATGGATAGTAATGTGTCACTTAACCACTTTCAAATGTTTTACTTTGCGCCATTTTTTGTCATCAGAAGATTCGTTGTACTCTAAAGGTTCGTGTTCTTTGAGCATGATGCTTCCGCATTGAATATAAAATTCAGTATTTTGTTCTGTAGATAAGAACAAAATAGAACCTAAAGGTATTTTTAACGATCCTGTAACTCCATTATCTTTTTCGTATTCTAGAAGAAGATATACTCCTGATACACTGTATGTGAAGATCGCTGGCAGCTGCATTAATGCTATGCTAATGCCCTCATCTATTTTCAACTCTTCTCTTGTGGATACTTCTCCGTCATCATACTCTGCGTTTACCCCAATAGCTGGGGTGAATTCAAACAAAGAGCACCAATTGAAGAAGTAATCCAACAGATGTGTTCTAAAGCTGACGTGAAGAAGAGTCTCGTTATTCATGCCTGAGCATCTCTCTGTATTCTATAGATTCCAAGTAGGCAGGCAAAGTTTCGTTGTAGTGCTTGACCTCTGTCACTATAAAGGTAGTAAACAATGCCATACTACTCCAGTACCATGAGTTTGTTATACTCCATATAACATAAAAGTTTATACACGAGAGCATTAAGTCCTCTATCAACATATATACCCATGGAAGTCTTCGAAGTGAAGATGGAGTATATATGGAGTTGGACATATTTAGTCTTAAGTAATGATGCATAGTGCACTCCTTTATTTTTTATGCTGTGTTTTAACTATACTATCATGCTCAACTATTGTCCATAAATTATATGGAGTATTGGGGTTCTTCGGCTTCTTCATGCTGCATATTAGCCAAACTTAGCACTCTTTGGTATAATATCTGTGTTTTATTATCTTTCGAGATTATGTCGTACACCTTACTAGAGCTACCATTTTCTTTGGCTAAGTTCAAACATGACTCCAAACACTTTCCAAGCATGGTGAACTGATCAGGCTCAAAGTGAAATTGTAGTCTCTTGCGTACAAAATCTACCACTATTTCTGTCATCCATCTTTGGTACATCTGAGACATATCGTGCACCTTTTCCTGCAGAAATATGTTTAGTACATCAGTGGAGTTCTGATTATGTAATAAGCTGTCTTGTACTACAGAGCGCAGTTGATTGTATGTGGGGTGTAGTTCTTCCACATCGCATAGTATCTGCGCTTTATCCCGCACATTCTTAGTATTATCCAATGCTTTCTGAGTCATCTCCAATATCAGAGTTTGGGAGAATGGACGATGTTCAGATTCTTGTACCATCTTTTTAACAAAGCCCCAATCCAAGCTCTTGTTGTTCGTTATGGTACTTTTGAAGAAAGAATGTTCCTCTGATGTCAGCTTACTTAGAGAGTCTATGTTGCATACTTCATTTCTGATATATAGAAGATTGTCTAATTCTTCTTTGGTGAGTACATAATTATGGGTGCCCATGTAATAAACACTTTTAAGTATAGTAAAGGGCTTTTTCAAGAATTCCTTTTCGAATGCCTCGCGATTACTCAGTATAACTCTCATAGAGGTATCGTCGTCTACTTTTCCTTTATATACAATTGCAGAACAGTCTATGTCAGACCCTCTTAGAATGGACTGAATAAGAACATCTGTCATGATTTTTTTATGAGGATGACGGCCCATAAAGTCCAGCCAATGCTCGGTATGCATATCGCGTACAGGCCCATAGTTTTCCGTTAAAAACTCATCATACAGAAGCGTAGCCAATGCCCATCTGGACGCAGGGTCTTCCAAGTACATGAGATGATTACTATATGAGTAACGCACATTATCATGCCCTATGATGTTCAGCACAGCCTGCTGTTCATAGTGGGTTAGATTTTCTGTGTCCCATGTGTGTTCAAGCAGAAACATGTTTTTCACTGGGCAGGTCCTTGTGCTATGGCATCATTCTGAAGAATTTGGTCACATAAGAATCTCTCAAAAGTTTTGAGTACGCTATCCTCTAGAGACACATCGTATAAGCTAACTGCCATGAGATTTTTTTGAATGTTATCCCAGTCTTCTGGATTCTGCACTATAGAGGAAAACGTGAGATTGGAGTGAATCTCAGACATGTCCTTTCCTATGATTTTCTGCATAAAGAATGAGTACATCTCATGCATACTAGAGAGAGAATACGATGTGGATCGGTCATTTTTCACCTGATTCGTACTTTCTTTTTTAGCATCTCTAGCGTCCCACGCTTTTTGCTCAAGAGTATTGGCTTTTTCCAAGATTTCTTTTATGGATAGTAGAAGCTCCTTGGCACTATCATCCAATAGTGTCGGGATGGCTAAATCTATCATCTTTTGTATGGCTTCTAGTCTGAATAGCATGTCAGTCTCCTTATGAGTAATGTATCATACATTTCTTTTTTATGATACATATATGGTATATAATTTTCTCAAAGTACCACGGTATGAATGCTTAAAAAAAGGAGCATTCCTGTAAATGCTCCTAATATTTCTATCAGGTACTATGGGAGCTCTGAAGACTACTACTCATGGGATTTGAAAAAAAACGTGCATGCATTCGACTTCTGTGCTGCGCGTTTCTTCTCCAATAGAGCACATATCTCAGCAACGTACATATGTCTGCCTTGCTGAAGAACCGCCTCATAGTATGGAGAGAACTCTGGATTCTCCCGAAAAAAATTCTACAAGATCTGAACAGCTCCATGAGCATGGACTACTTTTTTCATCTATAGCTTTGAATACGGTGTATTGCCCGCAGGTCGAATAGAATATCAAGAGCACGACAGTACCCAGAATAGAAAAGATAAGGTCTATCAGAATCGCCCAAGGTGTGCTCATTTTTATTGGTATTCTGCCTATCTCTGGCAGAAAAAAAAGCAGGGCCATAGAAAGTCCACCCCAAAAAATCATGGCCAAGGTAGGATTTTGAGACTCTATGTCTTCCAACGTGGGTGGTTGTTTACCTATGGGAGGAAAATGTGGAAGCAGATTGATTTTCGTCATAACCTTATCTCCTTTTATTGGATAATAAACCACGTAACTACATGCATCGCAGCGTAGTGCTACTTGTTATGCACTACGCTTTTTCTCTATGTCTCCTATCCGTTTACTTGGTACAATGTTTTACATGCATAAGACTCACGCATTTTTCGACTTCTTTCAGAAAGAACACGCATTTCTCCGACGTAGAACGGACGTCCTTGATTCAGAACACTGGCGTAGTACGAAGAAAACTCTGGATTTTCTTCAAAGAACTTCGCAACTTCGTCACAGGTCCATGAAGAACTTGTAGACTTTTCGTCTATGGAGTCGAAAGAACTGGACTCAAGCATAGCGGAGAAAAACATATAACAAGTAAAAATCCCTAAGGATAAGCATGTCCAAAGCGCGTATGTACTACTAGGGTATACGTACTTCACTCCCACCCATGCTGACAAAAGGCTTGTAGCTAGAAAAAGTAAGCCCCAGAACATTATGGCGAAATTGGGATTTCCGGCTTCGATTTCTTCCAGCTTAGGCGGAGTATCTTGGACTTTTGGAAACTTGGGAAACAAGTTCATCTTCTTCATGGCATTTCTCCTATGTAAATGTAGAATCACACACCCAACATCATTCAGATCTTTCGAGCATCACCTTGTACGCATCTTGCTAGTTCTGAATGTTATGGTAGTGTTTCGTATCTGTATTCTATCAAAGAATGTATTATACACAGTGAGTAGTTATATAATATTATACACTTTTTACTATTATTAGTTGACTAGAGAGTGATACTATGTATTAGATAATACCATCGCGATAGGAGTTGGATATGAAGTATCTCAAAGCGTTTTTATGCTCACTACCTCTATGCTTAGGGATGGCCTATGCAGGCCCTATGGTAGGAACAGGTCAAGAGTTGGCTTGGCATGGGATACCACACCATAAGCACCATAAACCTGTAGTTTTGAATAAGGGTCCACTCAAGTGGTATCATGGCTATCCTAAGCATGAGACTATTAGTCCGCAGCCTGCAAAAAGAGGAGGCATACGATGAAAAAGAATCCATTAAAGCGTAAGATACTATCACTATACGCTATAACTTCATTAACACTATTGCCATTCTATACTCCTGCGCAGGCAGCCAACGGTATTCAAGCCAGTCAGGTGGCTAGTCAGCCTAATCTGATGATCCTGTTATCCAACTCCGCATCCATGTCTTTGAACATGGACGGAACCAGCTACGCTAGCGCTTCCAATGGTGACTCTATTCAAGACCAATGCTTAAGTGACTACTCTAGTACGAGTAATGTAGTCACCGCACCAACATTCAATGATGCCAATACAGGAGCCTGTGGAGGTCAAGGCACCTACTTTCAGTATGGAATGTATGGCAATCAGAGTGACAGTAGATTTTACATAGCCAAACAAACACTATATAACCTTCTTAGTCAGGGATACGCCAACTCTATTAATTTAGGATTCGCTACTTATAGGCAAGCCATGGGCATGGAGCTAGCTGCGGTCAGCTATGCATCCAACGCCATCTATCCATACATATATCTCAATAATCAGCAGCCTGGATACCAGAGCACTCTGCCTTCGCCGTATAACACATACACTCCTACGCAGCTTAGTACTTTGGGCAACAATCCTTTGAACTTCAGCTTTGTAGACTGGTTTCCTGTATACAACAGCCAATTCAACAACACCGACGGATCAGGAAATGATGATGCATTCATAGGAAACTATTCGGGTGATCCATGGAACGCCAATCCTTTGTTTGCAACAACAGTCTCTTATCTTAACGGAATCAATGGTGGAGGACTGCCTTACTCTGTGTCATATCCTCAGGGAACGCTTCAGAACTATGAGGTTCCATCAGGCACCTATCAGTATTCATACTACGGTGCCGCTGGACTAACACAGCAACAACAGGCTTCCAATACGCCTGAGCCAGTGCTAGATCTTTGCCAGACGTACTATAACAGTCAACAGAATGACTTTCAAGCCATATATACGGATAACGCTTCCAACGGCACTCCTCAGCCTTTTCAACAAACGTTTCCAGATACTTATGTAGGAAATACTCCTTACTATGTTACTTTAGGTTCTGACCAATTCAATAATGGATATATAGGGTCATCCTATACACAGTCTTGTAATGTGGCCAATACTCCTAGTGGAGCTACTGCTCCGAGTTCAGAGTCTATATCCAGTGGATATAACTTAGTGACCAATCAGTTCAGCAATGGTTCACCTTCATACTTCGACTATATACCCAACTATCTGTCAGGGACAGTTCAGGATGGAGGTAGTGGAAACACTTTGAATTTGAATCCTGGACAAGCGGACGGGTGGTCTGGTGCTACTACTGTATCTTCCAATGGAACAGTCACTGCGCAGTATCCTTCCACTCCGCAGCCTGAGAGCATACTAGGCTCTTGGGATGAGTCTGGTGCCAAGTGGATGGGTGTGTTCGTCAATCTTCCGTCTACCAAAAACCCCACTAATAACACCAGCACTATAGAGAATCTTATCGACCCCAACTATCCCATGGAGAACCCATCTGGCTTGGAGTATCACTATAGTACGCAGACACTGGAGAGTAGCTCAGGCAGCCCAAGATCCATTGTGAACTCCACCGAAGACCCTTCTTATAACGGACATCAAGAACCACTCAATGACGCCTTGGGAGATGCTATAGCTTATTGGAAAGCTTTTGAAAGTGCCGATCCTACCGCTCAGTGTCAGCCCAATAACATGCTGGTAATATACGATGGTATAAGCGATGGAGACACCAACCTCTCCGCATCTCAAGAAGAGCAGGAACTGATACAAAAAGCACAAACACTGTATAATACCTACGGTGTTAAAGTGTTTGTGGTAATTATTTCCAGTAACCAAGGAGATATAGAAGAAGCCAATAAGCTGGCAGCTGCAGGCGGAACTCAGTCAGCTTATCAAGTTAGTAATTCGAGTCAGCTGTACAACGATTTAAAGACAGTGCTGATCAATGTGGCTAGTGAGAGCATCAATGCCAGACTCGGAGCAGAGCCTACTACATCTGCAGGGTCTTATGACTTTGCACCTGTTAATGTATCCAAAGACACAGGACAGGGTGACTTGGTAGCTTATGAGGTTTTAAGCAGCGGTGGACTCAATACACCTACTTCACTCACTCCTAGTTTCGATGCCAACACTTTGATGCAGAACAGAGATGGCTCGAATCTGTATTCTACTAATTATTCTCAGCCTCTATCTACTACAGACTCTTTCTCATCCAGTGGGGCTGAGTCTACGCTGACCAACTTGGCTAATAACGATCCTAATGACTTTGGGGCTGGAACCAATCCATCTCCCTCAACCATAGCAGATTATACTATTAATCCATCTTATGACTCTGGGGCCTACCTGGGAGGAAGACAGAGTGGATGGTACATGGGACTGCCTACCAGCTCGGCTCCTGTGGTAGTCACTCCTCCAGATAATGGTATTCTACTGAGTTATAACAATGGATACTCTGCATTCGCTCAGGCGCATGAGAATAGGCAGAATGCGGTACTATTCACTAGCAATGATGGATTTTTATACGCTCTAGGATATACAAACTCTACCACCAATCCTAACCCCAGTATACTGTGGGGATGGATGCCGCAGGGACTCTTGCAATCCCTATCCAACTATAATTCATTCTGGCAGTCTGGTAGCATGCAAGGCGGTATCACAGAAACAGACGCGGCCAATAATGGTACATGGCACAGCTATGCAGTAGGCAGTGCCTTGAACGGAGGCATACTGTACAGCTTGCAGTTGACTGGGGCTTCTCAACTAGGATTAGGTAATACAGTAGTGGAGTATGACTTGAATACCTCAGGTAGTACCTTTACTCAGCCTTTGGATCAAGCTCCTGCCATATATACCGATCCGCTGAGTGGAGATACTCTAGCGGCTTGGTCTGAAAACGTCACTAGTGCTACAGGCAGCACATCTTCTGAGGTATTATTGATGAATGTGGCTACTGGGCAGCTATATATTATGCCCGTCTCAGGCACTCTCACATCCATGCCCATATTCGATAGCAATGGGGACTTATTCGTAGCCGCAGGTTCTACTGTATACGAAGATAGTAACACCCAGCTTATGAGCGAGGTTAATAAAAAGACCACAGGCGTAGCAAACTCACTAACTAACGCGACTACCATAAATAATGCATTTAGCAGTCAGTTTACGTTGAGCACTCCCTCAGGAGCCAACCCTAGTACCCAGATAGAGTACTTGCAGTCCGCTACTGTTAACGGAACCTCTTGGATGACGGTAGAGTCCAGTAATGGTATTTGGGCTTATAATGACAACAGTTCATGGGCTCCTCAGTGGTTTAGCGGCATAGGCGATTCAGCGGTGTATACTTCTTCTGGCTGGTCCACACCATCCAGCAGTAATGCTATTGTGCAGATACCTTCTGGAGGGTATGTCAGCAATCCAGCTCTTATAGTTAACAACTCCGTCATACTTCCTGTAAGTGTTCAGAGCACTAGCGGTAACACTTGTTCATTGCCAACCGCCTATTATAATCTGTATAAACTATCCAATGGAGCTAACCCCAACAGTCTCTTTACCAACATTAACGGCAATAGTATACAGAGTGCTTCTATTTTGATAGGTTACGGCACATCTTTTACTCCTACGGTTTCGATAATGAACGGAAAGGTCCTGGTTCAGTCATCAGCCAGCAACACTGATAGTAGTAATACTTTCTTGGCTGCTACCTCATCTGGACTTTTAGTCGGAGGTCCTATACAATCTGCTCTAACTTATTATGGTCAATTGAAGCCATAAAGGGGTAGTATATGACAAAAAAGGAGTCAGGTTTTACTCTTATAGAGTTAATGATAGTTATTGCCATTATAGGAATATTGGCTGCTATCGCTTTCCAGCAGTACTATGTGTATATCGAAACAGCCAAGTCAGAGTCTACTGTATCCGACTTAAAGTTAATGGTAGATGCTATCACTAATGGGTATGCGGCAGCTAAAACTGGTGAGTCTACTTATATTCCTAACAGTCTGAATAATAGCGTAGCCAGGGATATTGCAGACCCTCTGGCCAACGGTTCTGCACCAGCTTACGTGTATGGAGTACAAAGTACTTCTGTGTGTGGACAAATAGCGGTGACAGCTAGTAATATAAGTCCCTCAGGTCCTTCTTCTATACAGGTGTATATGAATACTAGCCAGTGCAGTCCTACTATTCAGAAAGATTTGACTGACGCTGCCAGCAGAGAAGGATTAGCCTCTGCAACTCAGTCCAATGGACTGAACATTACAGAAAATGGAGCCCTGTCTTAATAAAATAACAGTATTTATTCTTAAAAAAGAGGTGTGTTGACTGTTTTCAGCACACCTCTATTCAGTTATATGGGCATACTATAAAATAAAGAGCACATTCCATCCAAAGTATGGCAACATGGATGTAAACTTTGGGAGTTATGTCTGTGTATGAATAAGACAGCTATATTGCATATCAATACCTTAAGTAGAGTAGAGGAAGGAAGTGGAGCAGAGGTCATGCTGCATGCATTAGCTAGTCATCTTCAGGATAGGTATCAGAATCATGTGATAGGTTTTACTAAAAGGCATGAGTACGAGGGATTCCATGAGAAAAACTCAGTTCGATATTATCACATCTATAATTCTAGACTTAGTCGAAGGATTCAAGCTCCATTAAGTGCTGTATATAATCTTTCATATAAAAAGATAGACCCTATAGTACAAAAGATACAACCCAAGATAGCTATCGTGCATAATAGCTATGGATGGTCATCTGCTTTATATGCGTATCTTGGTCGTTCTTCCATTCCCGTCATTCAAGTCTTACACGACTATAGACTCATGTGCATAAAAGCCACCATGACTAGTGCTGAAGGTGCTTGTTCCAAGCGCTGTTTATCGTGCTCTTTGGTACGACTTTCAGATAAAAGAGGGTGTCTTCAAACAGATGCGGTAGTGGGTGTGAGTCGATACATTTTGAATAAATATGAGCATGAAGGGTACGTCGATAAGTATGCTTTGAAAAAGGTCATATATAATAGCATAGAGCTTCCTCCAGGGTATTCTATTACTCAAGAAGTACGCTCTATAGGCTTCATAGGTACCTTATCTGCACATAAGGGTATCGAAGACTTTCTAAGCATATCTACTGAATTTCCTTTGTATAGGTTTGTAGTAGCTGGAGATGGGAAGCCAGCATATACTGAGAAGCTGAAGAGAGCTTATCCTAATGTGACATTTTTAGGAAGGGTGGATCGGGATACATTTTTCCATCAAGTAGATGTGGTAGTTATTCCTTCCAAGTGGGAAGAGCCTTTTGGTCTCACAGTTTTGGAGTCCTTGGCTAGGGGTAAATTGGTTCTAGCCTATCGTCATGGTGGCATTCCTGAGATAATCAGAGATGGTGTAGACGGCTGGTTGTTCAATGATGTCCATGAGTTAAAAGAGTTTATGCGACATATATCTCATGTGCACTGCGAGTCTGCGTCTTTCAATGCCAGAAAGAGAGCTGAAGAGTGGCCATCATTAAAGATCATGGCTGAAGAATACGACAGTGTTATCCGAGAAGTCATGACCAGAAAAGGCTTATAAATTTAAGCATAGTATATACTCATCTTCTTGAGTAAACTCTCGCATAAGAGTATACTTAAGCCATACACAAAGGGCACTATGCACATCACCATAGAAGACTATAAGAAGAAAGAGGGTCTTCCTCTTTTGGGGACAGACAATTACACTCTTTTGTCCCAAAAAGAGATAGATACTTTTTTCTCTGGTTCAGGAGTTAAATCTCCTGCTGTGGGCATCCAGTATATGGACTTGCATGGTGAGCGCATGAAGTGCCTTAACAGCGACTCTCCTTATCTTCGCATGCGGGTGCTTAGGGCCGAAGATGAAGACAAAGGCAAGTACAAGACTACCCCTGGATGTTCAGGATTCAGAGTATACATACCTCTTCAACTCAGGAAGGCTATAGAGGGAAAAAAGTATCTAGTTATCACAGAAGGTGAAAAGAAAGCCGACATAGCTTGTGCCCATGGCATTCCCTGCATAGGTGTGGGTGGTGTGCAAATGTGGTTCGATCCCGAGTCCGAGAAGGAGCAGAGGGAAGTACATCGCGATATATTGGAGGTTATTCGCACTTTCTCCGTGAGTAAGGTGTTAGTGCTGTATGACAGCGATGGAGCCGAGATACAGGCTAAAAAGCTGCCAGAAACCTATGTATCCGCTTGCACCCCTTTAAAGCATAAAAAGGGGTATGTGTGCAAGAACATACAGGTGCATAAAGCCGCATTGGACTTTGCTTTTCATTTAAGAAGAGTGGAAGGGTTAGCCACCACTGCACAGTTTTGTCCTCCCATCATCAAAAAGTGGAAAAACGATAAAGACAGTGATTATGTAGAACTGGACCAGAATGCCAATCTTATAGTAGAGAAAGTGGGACTGGATGACTGGATACAGAAGAAAGGGGCTGACTTTGTTATTCAGACCATAAAGAACTGGTTAGGAGGTGCCAAAAAAGGTGCTAGCTTAGATGCCAACGCTTACTCCAAAACATCACATATTCCTCTGGGCGTTTCTCAGGATGGCACTCACTTGGTGGTATGGAATACTGAGGTAGAGTCTCTTTTTGAGGTCAACATCAGTAAGCTCACTTCAGGACCTGCTTTGTTGCAGTGCATGGGTTCTAAATCCTTGGAGTCTTATTATACTCCCAACCTGCAAACAGGAAAAAAAGTCTTGGACACCATGAGTGCGGTGCAAGATTTATACGAGCAGTGTCGTTCCATGGGCATGTGGAAGATGCAAAGTTTTCTCAGAGGCACAGGAGTCTGGAGACACCAAGATAAGCTGATTATCAATGGAGTAGACACCGTTTTGGAGTTGAGTTTTCACGATGGTGCAGTGGAGGAGAGGGAGATAGGCCGTTGTGAACTAGGCAGGAGTCTAGTTTTATCCAAGAGTTCCAAGGGTTTACAGATAGTGCAAGAGCGTGCTACGGAAGAAGACTGGAAGGACTTCTGGGGTATTATAGGAGCTTGGAATTGGAAAAGCCTCACCGACCGAGTGTTGTGTGCTGGCTGGTTACTGCAACAGTCCTACACTGGAGCCCTACACTATCGTCCGCATGTGTTCTTGACTGGTGAGTCTGGTTCAGGAAAGACTATTCTATTGAACTTCATGAGCATGTTCCTATCAGACACTGCTCGTTCTATCGATCATGGCTCAGACTCATCACCAGCTGGCTTGAGGCAGTTACTAGAAAGAGACGCGGCTACGCTCATTCTGGATGAGTTTGAGCCAGCTTCAGGAGAGCATAACTCTTTTCAGCGCAAAAAAGCGGACTCTGTAGCGGGTGTTTTGCAGATGCTGCGAGCTTCTTATAGTGCCATTCCTGATAATGAGGGCGACTTTTTTAGAAGTAGCGTAGTGAAAGGAAGTTCTTCAGGAAAAGCCCAAGAGTTCTCTTTGTATAGTTCGGCTATCATGGCAGGTATTGCTGTTTCTGCTCTGGAGCAGGCAGACATCAACCGTATGTTGATGATTCAGATTTCTCCCATAAAAAACGGAACTCCTCCAGACATAAGCAGAGCAGTGGAGATGGGCAGACGTATTCGCAGAACCATGTGGGATCACTGGCCATTATTTTTGGATACTTTGGAGTACACTCATCGATACTTCATGCAGAGAACCGGGTGGGATAGCAGAAAATGCTGGACATGGGCTACTCCAGTGTCATGCTTCTTGCTGCAGGAGAATATAAGAAAAAATGCCATTTGGGATGATGAAGCTGAGACTAATGCACAATACTTGGTGAATATGTTGATTCAACACGCCAAGCCTGTAGCAGGCATTGGTTTTGGAAGTACCGAGTCAGATCAAGACCGAGTGCTGCAGTTGCTACTGAGCTATCTCATCGACGTGGACATTCATGAGGACACCGACTCAGGAGTCAGGATATCCAGAGAAAAGCGTCCGCTGGAGTATATTATAGACAGGGCTTTGGATTATGGCTTGGGAAGTAAGTCCAAGAGAGGACAAGACTCGGATGAAGCGCAGACTCTTTTCAAGTATGGCATGACGGTGAAAAAAGAGGCCATTGAGGAAGGAAAACCTGAGATCAAGTGGCTGTTCCTATGCTTCAATAATGTGTCCATTCAGAGGATTTCAGCCAAGTTATCCGTCTCCAATATTTATGCACTGTTGTCCCGAATTCCTTTAGCTCATGAAGGCAGGGCCAACATTCATGGCGTAAGAAAAAGAGGGGTGTGGATTCCATTGCCTTCTGAAGAAGAATGGGACGACTCTGGTATGTTGAATTTGGGTATGTAAGTATGTATTCTTAGTCACTTCAACTCATAGCATGTCTTATCATGCAAGACATACTGTTTTTGTTGATTTTTTATGAATAATAGTATTACAGTATAAGCTGTATAACATATACAGGTTATCTCTATGCATATAGTTACTATTATTTTGGCCATTGCTCTATTTATCCTCATTTTATTGAGGTTTAAAGAGAGTGGAGAAAAAACAAAAACTCAGGACAAGGTAACTGTTTCCAAAGAAAAAGAGAAAGCGGAGGAGCCCAAGCCTGTCAAAGAGAGTGCATCGAGTACAGAACCGTTAGAAAATCGTACTGCGCAGGTTATAGAAATACAATCCATAGCGCAGGATGACCTCATGAGTGAGGCTATTATTTACATGCAATATGGGCATTTCTCACAGGCAGCTACCGTGTTGAGATGGCTTATAGACATGCAGCCCAATAATACCAAAGCGGTTAACATGCTACTGGATGCCTATATGAGCATTCCTGACTTAGATGAGTACACCGCGCTGTTATCCTATTTAGGCATGCAAAATGTTGAAAGCAAAGAAAACATTAAAATACACTGGGAAACTAGAATCGTAGAAGGACTACGCAAAGATCCAGGTAACTTGGAGCTATTGGCTTTGGCTGAAACCTTGAAGATAAAGGTTCCAGACCCCGATAGCAATGAAAACTCTGGCATAAGTAGCTCTAAAGCCCTGGCTCTTATTGCCAGAAACAGTTCTCTAGGATATGCCAAGCCGTTATTACAGGGTGCCATAAGAAATGAGCCCATGAAGTTGGCTTTATATGCAGAGTTGCTAAGAATAGAACATAAGCATAAAGATGTTATCGGGTTTGTGGAAACACTAGTCTTAATGATGCTCATTATGCGGGGAACTCATTCTATGAAGAGTATCAGTGAACGTATGATATCATCCGGCAGAGTGTTGGCTCCCGATAATGTCATATGGGATGAGCTAAGTAGAGCTATGGATAATCATGACTTACTTTTAAGTATAGCTAGAAGGCTGCAAAGCCCATTCATTCAAAGTATGCATATAGAGGGGTTATAATGCATGGATAATATGCCTGAACATATAACACCATTAGATGCCAAAGTAGATCATCCTGACAGCCATTTTGAATTACATGAGATTCAGAAGTTGTTCGAGTTCTATAAAGAGCATAACTATCTAAAAAGACTTTGGTCTTTATATCAACATGCTCATGTCGTAATGGATGATGACCAGAGATCTTATGTGGCTTCCAAGCTATCTGAAATGCAGCTATTGGATGATAATATGCATCTCAGATAAATGAGAATTTCATAACCTTTCACTATGAAGTGGCTATACTTGGCGAGTTAACTTTTTTATATGGTGCTTGTTAATTCCAAAAGATAGCACACTTTGGCGAGTATTTTGGCGAGATATCACCCAGTACACTTCACCATAATTACTTCTACTTGGCGGCTTTTCCTACTATAGTATGGATGGGCTCACACTCGGCAGTGCCGTGACATACAACTCCGTGTGCTACACAGTGCTCTCCAGCCTGCTTAATGATAGATATGACTGTATCTTCATCTATCTTTTCCAGGATTCCATCGAATTGTAAAAGAGTTAGCTTTCTTCCGTCTACATGATACACTTGAACATGATACTTTTTCAGGCTGTCTAGCACTTCTTTGGCTTCTTCTGTTACTCCATGCAGTGCTCCTGAAATTATAAATCTAGCTTTAGTCATAAGTTTTCTCCCGATGGGCATTATTGAACACTTTAGATGTGTTTATGCATATAAAAGTATATGAAGAGTCTTTTTATATACCAGGATCGTTAGCGAATAGTAGTGACATGACTAGTGTTTTTATATCATTCTTGTTTCTTCCATCTACTTCATAAATAGGAGGCAATGGAGTCTTAAGTTTCAAGCTGCTAGCCACTTCATCAAAAAAAGCATAATACTCATCCAGTCCGGGCGAGTTCTTAATATCTAGCTTGGAAACACCTATGACCAATGGAACCTCTGCCACGTAGTCTTTGAAAGAATTCAAGAAAAACTGCATATCCTTCTTGGGTGTAGGTCTGGTGTTATCCAGCATGAGAATAAGTCCTAGACCTCCAGTAGTGAGAATGTCCCACATAAAATCGAATCTCTCTTGTCCAGGGGTTCCGTACAGATGTACTTTTTCGCCACCTCCTAGCTTCATAATACCGTAGTCCATAGCTACTGTAGTATGCCCTTTTCTATTTACAGTCATATCTGTAGCTTTGGCGTCAGTAGATACTATGGGAGAATCGGAAATGGATGATATGGCAGTGGTCTTTCCTACTCCTACAGGCCCTGTAAATACTATTTTATTATCTTCTCTCATGCATCTTCTCCTGTAATTTTGCTCAAGATTCTACTCAGGAATCCACGCTTACGTTCTCCATCACTGCTGATAGTTTCAGGTATGACTGTATCCGTAGGAGACGGAGTTACCTCTACTTTTCCAGAGTTATTGGAGGTAGATCGCACGTACTTCAAGCACCCTAAGCTATCCATGGCTGCCAAGTAATCAAAAACCTCTTCCTGTGATACTTGCATGAGCTTAATTATGAGCGTAGGAGATGCTGGAGTTCTAGCCAAAAATGCGCTGAGTCTTATATCTTGTACAGTGGCTGGTACTCTGGTGAGATTGGGCCACTTTTTCAAGCTTATCACTGTGTGTGGTGTTATGGAGTCCAGTAGCCTTCCTTTTGCTGATAGCTTGGTCATCATCCATAAAAAAGCATCCCATCTAAATGTCTTACCGTTTTCTATGCGTGCTGTATTTTCGCTGAATGGTGTTACAGTTATATCGCCTGCGTTACTCCACTCTCGCCATTGGCTAACGCTTAAGTCAGTTATGACTCTATCTTTGCTCTTTAATAGTATCACTGTCTCAGGTGCTCCAGCTCTTTTTACCACCACATCCATAGAGTCTCTATATACTGTTAGAGCAGTGCCCAGTAGACCTTGTGAAGCTTTGAATGTTTCATAGCTCTTTAAAGTAAATACTTTAGGCACATCTGCGCTTTTTGCAAACTTGGAAGGAGGAGGTGTGGTTGGTGCAGATTTAGAGGGAGCAACGGGTTCTTTTTCCGTTCTCGTGTCAGGTGCAGACGCCATCTTTTGAGGAGGATTTAAAGCACTATGTAAAGCTGGAAAGAATGACTCCACTCTAATAGGCTTTTTTAGTACGGTGTAAGGTACAGACAAAGAGTCTTGTAAAGTGATAGCCAGCACAGGGATAGATGGGTGTGTTTTTGCATACTGCTCAGTTAACTCCAATACTCCAGGAATATCCAAGTCTACTATAACAATATCTGGTGTTTCTTCACTCTCAGAGTCCAGTAGCATAAAGTCCTGCTTTTTATGCATTCTAAAAGCTACCGCGAATACGGTAGTTTTATTCTTTTCCATGAACTTAGCTTGAACTTTTATGGCCATACGCACTCACACCTTTTTTATAATGTACAAGTTATTGCTGAATATAATCAAGTATTAGTGCATAGGCTGCAGCTGATTCCATAACTGATTATATCGTTCTTCGACGATGCGAAGCAACATCTCTAAGAATTCTTTATATTTTCCTACCTGAATTCGATCTTCCACTCCGTTTTCTTGTATCATGCTTCGCATGTTTTTCAAAATTTCCGGCTTGAAAGCTTCACCTTCACACCACATGAAAAACTTATTATGGGATGAACGAGCGTTCTCAACAGCCAATTTCAGCGTATTGAAGACATCGTGGACTTCTTCTGCGTTTTTGGTTTTCTTATGGGCTATGTATATGGATGTACCAGCTACTTTCACTAGAAAGTCTATGGCTTTACTTTGGTGCATAATATGTCCTTGGCTTCTTTGGGTGAGCACTACACTGCCGTGGAGAGTTCTGGACAGAACAGTAGCTCCATATCCTTGTGGCAAGAGCTGTACATCTTCTATGCAATTTTCATTCTTCATGTTTTCGAGTTTAGTTAACACAGCCTTTTCATACTGTGTTTTGGTATGATATTGAGCTGATAATGATTTATCCATAATACTCCAAAATCCAGATTTGGCTGTGTTCTTCATGATGTCTTTTACTATGAAGTTAGCATCACTCGGTGTTAACTCAGGGAATTTGGATTGTATGGACGACATTAAAGTTTGATCATTCAGAAATTGTTGAAGCAAGTTCTGATTGTACTGGGTTTCTTTTTCATTAAAGTCACCTCGAAATATATGACTTTTCTTTTGTAGAGGGGTATACTCCAAAGATCCATACTCTATGAGCTTTTCAAGGCCATTCTTTATAGAGTGATGAATGGTGAGTTTTCTTAGCTTATTGAAGTCCAAGCTATTGACGCTTTTGCCTGTAGCGCTGCCCAAAAAGTGCAACAAGGACAACATGTCACCTGCGTATCCAGTCTTCTTGGATATATACATATCATTGTTGGCAAACTTGTATCTATCGTCTCCGTCAGTCATGAAGTACACCTTGCTGCAAGTGTGCATGCGAGCTTGTTCGATGGCGTCCAAGTCTTGTATAGCCTCGTTTCTATGGCTGAACTGCTCTCCTCCTACACCAGTTATGTGCTTGTGCATAATATGCACATACTGATCATCAGGCAGTTTAATGGTAATATCTACGCTTTTGGCTACATTTAGTATGTATTTTTTGTGTTTTTTATTCCCCACTTCTTTTACCGATGAAGGGTCTAGTCCCCATTGCTCAAAAGCTTTCTGAATAAAAAATACAGCTGTGCCTTGTTTGCTGAATGATCGATCCAGTACATTCAAAAACATATCCACATAAGTTTTGGCTAGCCTATCAGTACTACAGGGATATACTCTATGACAAAGATGGGCATATCTTGGATTACGCATAAGTACGGCAGATTCTATAACAGCATATGGCAAGTTCATGATACGAACTCCCCAGCGCTCGGAGTATCTATGCAGCTTTTTATCATCACACAGCTTTCTGAGTATGGCAGTCTCGATGATATTGAGTCCATTACTGTTTTTTTCGTTGAGTTTATCAACGTACTTTTCTATCTGTTCTATGTCCTTTCCATCGAGTTCAGTGCTGTGTCGTATGGCTTCTTTCCACTGAGAACTCTGTAGACTTTGGTCATAGAAACTTCTCAGAAGAATTCTAACAGCCTCTCGAGTTTTTTGTTGGCTTTGTGCAACTACTTGACTGAAAAAGCTATGATCTGCTGTGGACATAGTGTAGTCTCCTTGTGAGCACATTATCATGCTTGACAGATGCATGGATACTTCAGAGTGTATGATACAACGTATACTGTAATGACCCTATTTTTATAATTGTGTGATATGGTAGGTATGATAAAAGGAGAAGGAGAAGCTTTGACTATCAAAAATTGGAGTAGGCAAAAGGTAGCACACACCATATCGTGGGTATTTGCTATAATACTCATGCTTTTGGCAGTTCTGGTTTTGAGCGTGGATGTGATCAAGGTGATAGTCAAGATCGTAGAAACAGCCTACTTTCTCAATGTCAGTGTTAAAGAAGCCATACAAGGAGTGTTAGACGGGTTCATTATACTAGAGCTTATCAGAAGCTTCGGGGACTATCTGGAGAATGAGAAAATCCATCTGTATCTCATCATAGAAACCACCTTGGTGTTCACTGTCAGAGAGATCTTCAACATACTGGTATCCAATCATGTAGAACTGGGGGAGATGATAGGAGTATCCGTTTTAGTGCTAGCTCTAGTGTATGCCAGATTCTTGTCATGTAAACTCAACTGCGAAGGTTGATATACACCTAGAAAAGATATAGCTTGATAGTGTGCTATTATGAAGCGGAACCAAGTGCTCTTAGCTCAGTGGATAGAGCAGCGGCGTCCTAAGCCGTAGGTGGTGAGTTCGAGTCTCACAGAGCACACCAATTCGAGAGAGGTGATCATGGATACTGCAGTGTGGCGAAATTTGGGTATGGTGTTGTCTAAGCTGTTGGGCTATCTGCTCTTGGTTGCGGTCTCGATTGTTATGGTTTTTGCGTTGGTTGTTGTGACTTTCATGGGGGCAGGTTTGGTATTGGTTTTGTTTCCTTTGGCTTTTATGTTTTATCCTTTTGTCTTTATTGCATCGTTTTGGGAATAGAGGCTGTTCATGAAAATTATATCGAGTGTTCACGATTTTTATGATGGTACTTGCAAGTCCTTTCATGATGACATTGTGTGGGAGAGAGATACGCAGTGTCTATATAATGAGGCGCATCTCACTTCACAGCAGTCAGATTTATTGAAAGAATGTCAACGTGTACTGCATAAGTGGACTCCTCAAAAATACTATTCTTTATTTAAAGACCCCAGTGGAGTGCTCATGCTGTACGGAAAGATATATCCATTCAAGGTTATAGCTCGGCATTTTATTTGGAGCAAGCCACAGCTGCACAGCATGTACGATCACTTCATAGGTACCAGAAAAGCTGACACATGGGCACGAAAGGCTCAACTAGCCAAAGAAGCTCGCAAAAAAGACCATGAGCATTGGAATGAGATGGACATAAGACAACTGCAGTTGGTTTTCAGATCTTCTATGCAGTCAGGCAGTCCTTGGTATGACTGGGAAAATACAGCATGGGATGAAGTCTATACTGATCTTTTAGCGCAAGCTAGAAGTCCTATGCTTTTATGGTCATCTCAACCTGTGCCTGCCATACACCCTCAACATGAAGATATTGGCGGTATTGCTGGTCCCGTAGCCTATTGCAACCCTGCTCCTTTAAAGAGCATAGACTTTCACAAAGCAGCAGATGCCTATGCGATATACAACTCCGTGTCTATGTTTCTAGGAGGTGTTTTGACTAATTCAGAAAATATAGTACACATACAAGATGATGAAGTCATAAGGGATAGTAAAGGTTTTGGAGAGTGTAGCTTTAAGAGCTGTGGCAGATGAGCTGTATGTTGATAAAATAAAAAAGACTATATAGCATGTATAATGACATGTTATACTGGAGGTAGTTGGTGAAAAATACAGAAAATGGAGCGTCTTTCTTGGACATTATGATAGCGATAGTCATATTATCGCTTCTTGTTAGTGTAATAGCTCCTTACTTTCAGCAAACCATTGATGGCTCCAATGTCATGCAGGTCATTGAACAAATACGTTCAGCGTCAAGTCTGTATAGACAGGATGCCATGTCCACAGGTTCTCCGGTTATTATGAGCATAAATGGCTGTTCTGTTTCGGCTACGTATTCCCAGAACAGTAGTTCTTACGAGTCTTTACCTGCGTATACCTACAACTATACCGCTTTGAATTGCAGCAGTAATCAAAGTACGCTGGTATGGAACCCTGATGGGTTGGTGACCGATGCTACTGGTAATGTAGTAAGTGCAACCATTCAAGTTTCCGGTGGGGGCATAAATGGAGTACTGAATATCCACGGAGGAGGTTCTGTCAGTGGAACACAATGAACAAGGTATAGCCCTCTTAGACGCTATGATAGCTGCCCTTATAATCACTATAGTGGGATTGTTTTCTCTTACTATTTTTTATAGAGCCTCTATAGAAGTACAATCGGAAAGCAAAGCGGTTCTCGCCCAAGAGATTATTTCCTCTATGCAGAGTCAATTAGAGGTATCCAATAATCCCATGTCATGGAATGGACAGACTATACAGAGCACATCATCTACATATAGTACCAGTAACGCTGCAGGAACTATACAGAATATACAGACTTTACTGAGTAGAGTACCACAGTCATCCTTGGCTATAACAGTGTCATCTCTGTCTAATAATAACACATGTCCATGTACTGATTCCTTAACGGTCAGTTTAAATGGAGAAACATTCGCACAAAACTCGGAGATTCAATACTAATGATGCCTCAAGAAAAAGAAAAAGGACTATCACTACTATCTGTGCTGGTGTCTCTAGTTATAGCTTCTTTCGTCATTGTAGCTGCCATGTCTTTGATCGACAGCATCACTCAGACCAATAGTCAGTATAATGCCATTAATCAGCTTAATAGAAAAGCACAGAGAATAGGTCAAGTACTGCAGTACTATGTAAACAACGCTGGATTTGGTCTTCCGAATCTCAGTGGGTGTGGAATTGGTGGGCTTATAGCATATGATGGTTCTTCAGGAACCAGTCTATATCCATTATCCACTTGGGTTTTGACCTCTTCAGAGTTCAATGGTACTCCCACATTCCCTGAAGATGGGCTGCAATTCCTGAAAGGTTCCAGTGTGAACGGTGGTACTTACACTACTCAAATTTCACGTCTTTCTTCTCTGAGCAGTTCCACCCTGTTTCTTACTAGCGATGCCAATATACAGGACAATGATATATTTGCAGTAGAACTTCCGGGAACAGCCTGCTTTTTGGCACAAGTAACCAATATCCAGAGTCAGCCTAATAAGGTAACAAACTCTTCTAGGCAGAGCTCTCTCAACTCTTCCACCGATTATGAGCCATTGGCTCAGTATCTAAGCTCCATAGGAGGTCCGAGCGTATCAGCCAGTCAGTTTACCAACTCTTACTTCATAGATATGGGCAGTGGTGCAGAGCTTACGCAAATATTCCCATACCAACAAAGTAATGGGTCTATTGACCTTATGATAGATAAAGGGGTAAGTATTCCAAGCCCTAACGCGGTTATAGGAGCACCACACGTATTGGCCACTAACGTACTGGGCTTTCAGGTACAGGTAGGAGTAGGTACGGGTGAGCATATTACTCAGTGGGAGTCGGCTTCACAGTGGCAAAACACTTCTTTACCACCTCCCATATTGGCAGTGCGTATAGGATTCATACTAGCTAGCTCTAGAGCTTCCGCTAATATTCAAACTCCTAGTACAGTTCAACTCATGGGTAGCACTTATAATGTTCCTTCGAATTTTCAAGGACACTTGGTAGTGCCATACACATTTACATATACAGTGGAGAATAATCTATGGCAAAGCACATCATAAATAAAGAAAGCGGTTTGGCTATACTTCCTGTACTCATAGCGGCTATCATAGTAGCATTTTTTGTCATGTACTTTTTGGCGGATATGCAGTCTTCTACGCAGTCTATCCAAGTAGCTACGGTACAAAAACAGGAGACTCAGGCATTAGCCTATGGAGGAGCACAGGCCACCGCTACTCTCAACTCCTATCCTAACTGGCCAGAGATTATGTCTAGCCCACAATACTTCGATCCCACTTATAACGGACCTAACAATACACAGACTCCAGTACTTCCTTCACTGAGTTATTGGCAAAGCTGTACTTCAGCCCAGTATCCATGTGCCAAGTTCACATATAATGAAAACGGGGTGCCCATAACCATAGAGTACATAATATACGCAGATAACAGTCTTTCTGTTCCATTAAGTGGATATCAGGATTCGGGTCAGATTCATCCCACTCAAAGATATTATGTGGCATTCGTTCATGCCTCTACTTCCAACAATAATATTGAGGCCAATAAGCTATTTATTTTAAGAAAAGTTATGATGTGATTCTTTATAAAACTTGCATGAATAAAGTAGTATGTTTTCATGGAAGTTATCTACTCTTCATGGAATTCTATAGACACTATAAACCAGTATAAAGCTCAAGCTCATCTCTGTCCTAAAGAGCACATACGGCAAGCCATTCAAGCGGAGCAGTGGGACTTGGTAGATTGGTCTCTTCGACAGAATAACTGGGTTATAGACCCTGAAACAGCGCTCATGATTTTACGGACACTACACGTAAAGTGCAACTTGCTATTGGCACAACGTATGGACTTTACACCTACGCATGAGCATGTCTGGATAGGTTTGAACTTCATAGATGACTCAGTGAGATACTTGTGGGCCAAGAGGCGGGACTACATACCTACAGAAACTATGACGTTAACAGCCATTACAGATTCTTACTATAAGGTCAGAAATGTGTGGTCTGAAAGGACAGACATACATATTAGTCGAAGTATGCAGGATATAGCCTTGAAAACTGGAGGTAATCTCTTAATAAACTGGCTTAATAGAGAAGACCTGTATTGGACTCAAGAAGACTACCGTTATATATGGAGGCGTCATAGAGAACCGATGGTGAGAATAGCTGTCATACTAAGAAAAGACTTTGTTCCCAAACGTAGTCAATTGTGGAAAGCATGGTGCTTCGACTCAGTCTTAAGAATTGCATTTTGGTATAACCATAACTGGAAAGCCTATTATCGATTATTGAAGAATCGTTTATTAATGAGTCGAGACGTTTCAGAGATAGTAGGCATACTTCAAAGGCGAGACTGGGAGTTGGATGAGAACATCATATCCATTATTTTACGTCGATTCCACCATGCCAATGAAGTACTTCAAGAATTAGGAAACCGTCCAGACTTTTTTATGACTCGTAAGATAGAAAAAACCATAGATAAAATACTGCGATTACACAATGTGCATATAGATAGTATCGTATCATTTTTGGACATTGTGCACTCTCATGTAACTGAAGATTCTTTAGATAAGTGGTTGAAATTCACTCCAGAACTGTCACTCTGCATGGAGAAAAAGAGGAGATATGCTCTCTATGCTATGACGGATTATGACTATGTATTGGAAGATAATATACTCTAGACTGGCGTAGTCATAAAAAGCATTATATAATGAAAGTCCACAGGAGGCGTATTATGAAAAAAGAGTATGTTCGAGGAGAACTTCCACGCATAAAAGTACGCATGGGGGTTCTACCTACTCAAGTGCATGTTCATAAAAAGGTATATAGCAGGAAAATAAAGCATAAAAACATGAAGGGTGCCGATTATGGGTACCCTTTTTTTATGGCGTGTCTAGTTTTATAAAACACATCATCATCTTCTACATATACACCTAAAATCATAGTATCGTTTTCCACACTCCAACGCTTCACTACAGCATTCAATGTGCCCATCACAGATAGACTGGGAAAAGGTATAAGTATCCTTATTTTTTTGTCTATATGAAGGTTGTCTATCTGCGCTTCTTGTATGGTGATGCGCATACCTCCATCACCTATATCTCGGATGACTCCCCTCATCTCTTTTTTATCAGATATAACACTGCAAGGTCTATGGGTGACCATTCTAAAGCTTTCACGCATTCTTTTTTTGAAGGAGTCCTGTACATCCTGAATAAGTATAGTGTCATGGCTCATCTGCATAGTAGATATAAAAGTGTACATATACTTATCATCTTGAAAAACTATCAAGCCTCTTATATCCATATCCATAGTTTCTGGAGTATCTTTTTCTAATAAAAATCCGTCAGATTCTATGCTTTTGAATCGTATGATTTCACCACTGTGTGTCCAATCTTCTTTGAACATAACTCCATGCTGCATATTAGGAAGGGCATCACGTATAGCCTCGACTGACAGTGGCTCTGATTCTCCTTGGAATCTGGACACAAATTCAGCCAAGCTTTCTTCTATGCGAACAGGAAGAAATAATGCAATGTTAGTGGACATGTGTAAAACTCCCTTTTATAAGCTATCCTAACTCAGGGGAAAAAGTCGAGTCAAGCTGATTTAATACTTGCATTACCTCTGATATAGCTCTGCTTCCACTATGAATAATAGTATACGGAATATGGTACTTGGATAGAATACTTAACATCTCTTCATCTTTTTTGATAGAATCCGCTTCATTATGTACTCTGCCTCTGGTTTCAAACTGAACCTCTTGGTTTCGCTTTAGAAAAAAGTTCAGATTATCGTATCTATTATTCATGGCCACTACCATGGCATCGAACTCCGGTGGATAATTTTTAGGTTTATATAAAATAGAGTTCAGTATAGGGCTGTCGGTTATAATGAATTGTACTTTTTCGTACAGTCTAAGTATACGCCTGTGTTGTTGTGCAAATATGTATAGCTGATCGCTCAACTCTTCCGATAGATATAAAGCTTTGCCCTTTTCCATGGGAGTGAAGTGCCACACCAACTCTTTAGCAAACTCCGATACTAACTCGCAACTTATATTTTTTTTCTTCAATGTAGCAAATATTTCTGCTGACAAGGTAGACTTTCCTACACCCGGCCCACCATACAGATTGATAACTTGAGTCTGAAATGTCATATCGGTCTCTCCCTTCTATGACTATTATGATACCAAATTTTTAATGCAGACACAAGGTAGTGTGTATAGTGTGTAAGACGTCTATACCTCCATATGTCAGCATGCCTCACTGGGACTGATAGAGGGAGTAGTATCTCAAAACTTCAGGAACGTAGTTCTGCGTTTGAGTGAAGTCTGGTACATGATAATTAGCCTGTATAACGGCATTCTTGCCAGCATTATAGGCAGCTACCGCCAAGCGTACATTATTGTTGAAAAAGTGCAGTAACTCGCTTAAATACTTGGTGCCTCCCTTGATATTCTGCTGTGGATCATAAGGGTTAACCACTCCCATTCTTTGAGCAGTGGCAGGCATGAGCTGCATAAGACCCATGGCACCCTTATCTGATAGTGCATTACTCCTGAATCCAGATTCAGCCATGATAACCGCTTTCACCAAGGCAGGATTCACGTGATATTTACTGGCGTACTTATATAAAATAGGGGACAAAGTAGAAGGTGGCACTACCACTGGAGGAGGAGCATAGGCATTGAAAGCTGGAGCAGGAACTGTATGCATAACCAGCTTATACTTATGATTACTGCCAGGCAGATTAGTTAAGTGAATAACCCCGTTACTTCCAGTGTAAGCATATATATTGGCATGAGCCAATACTGGAGTCATGGCACACAGTAAGGCACATATTGTTCTTCGATTCATAGTTCCATTGTGCTTAGTTCACTATCTATAGACAAGATATGCTGAATCAACTTATTACTGAGCCCCATGAGATCTGTCTCCAGCTTTTTGGTCTCTTCAGCATTGCCATCTTTAGTGGATTGTTCTATCTTTTTAATAACATTGTGAAACTTCAAATGAGTCACCTCTATCTCCTGTACTACTTCCTGAACATGAGCTGAGGCGCTCAAAGAAGCCGGAATAAGCTTTGAGTACAACCATAGACCGAACTCACAATCCGTATGTGGCTTGTAGCAGTGACATGCTTTCCCACCTCTGATACATCGTGATACCGAGTTAAGAACTTTAGTGTGCGCAGCTATGGCCTTCATGTGTTGCATTCCCATGTACCGATCTCCTATAAAAGTACAATTTCCATCATACTTGCACATAATTTAGAGAAAAGTCTAGATATAGTATATGCTTGCATCTATGATGTACAGATAGTATGATGTATACTGACAACATGGAAACCAGATCATATATAGAAGAAGTAGAGTCTATAAAGGTGCGTAGTAGTGCTCAGTTGCGCACTGCGTTGAAGCACGATGCGCCGGAGTTCAGAGCTATAGCAGTAGAGCGGGCCAAACACATAAGCGATTCTGACATTTCATATATTTTACACGATACTTCGGATTCAGTAAGAGCAGCGCTGGCCAGAAGACCTGAAAATCTTTCTCCAGATCTTATGGAAACACTATTGACTGACCGAGCTTATATAGTAAGAGCCCAAGCACTGCGTAGAAAAGAACCCATAACACCAGCACAACTGCATAGAGCTTGGAACGACCCGTCTTTGGCAGTTTTTGCTGCTACGTCTTCACGATATGATATGTTAACCGTTGAACAGGTACATGTAGGAGTCACACATAACGTATTGACCGTAGCTCTACAGTTTGCAGATGTTCCTATTCGAATGTCTGAAGATATAGTACGATTCTTGCTCAAAAGTAAACATGATGCACTTAGAAGAAAGATCATACAACGGCAAGAAGTAATAGAGTATGAATTACTGAAGCAGATCATGAATGGGGATGAAAATGATAGATGGTCTTTGGCTTGCAGTCCGCACCAACTTCCTGATGACATTATTATAAAAGGAATACACGACTCCAAGGCAGATATAGCAGCGACTTTTGTTCGTAGGGCAGAGTATACCCCTACATCCAAAGAAATTCAAGAAGGTCTATTAAAAAGAAGTCATGTCTTGCAAAGAGCATGGGAGTGGAAAGCCAGACAAGAGTATGTAAAAGCCATGGACATGGTAAGTGCAGACAGTGAGTACACGGACTTTATATAAATTTTATTCTTGAATAGTCCACTTCATTTTTTTCCCTTCTTCCGAGCTGGCTGTGGGATCAGGCACTCCTTTCTCCATACACGCCATTTTGATGGCTAATCTTAAGTCATTCTGAGAGTCCGCAGCTCTAAGAGCTTGATCCAATGATATCTGGTCTTCCATGAATAACTCCAGTAAGTGTTGATCGAATGATCGCATGCCTACCTCGTTAGGCTTCTTCATGGCCTCCTTGATTTCGCCTATATTACCTTTATATATGAGGTCAGCTACCAGAGGAGTGTTCACTAGTACTTCAATAGCAGCAGCTCTTCCCTTTCCAGATTTCTTGGGTAGTAGACGCTGTGATATGACTGCTTTCAAGTTCAAAGATAAATCCATAAGCAACTGCTTTTTTCTATCATCGGGGAAGAAGTTGATGATACGCTCTATAGCTTGATTAGCGTTATTGGCATGTAGAGTAGATAGACATAAGTGACCTGTTTCAGCATAAGCCAAGGCGTGCTCCATGGTTTCTCTGGAGCGAATCTCTCCTATGAGAATAACATCTGGAGCTTCACGTAGAGCGTTGACCAATGCATTCTCATAGCTAATAGTATCTACTCCTACTTCTCTTTGATTGACAATAGACTTTTTGTTGGTATGCAGAAACTCTACAGGATCTTCTATGGTCAGTATGTGACCTGCAGAATTAGTGTTTCTATAGTCTATCATGGCAGCCAAGGAAGTACTCTTACCTGATCCTGTAGCACCCACGAATAGCAAAAGACCTCTAGGAGTCATGGATAATGTACGCAAGACTTCAGGCAAACCCAATTCCTGAAAAGAAGGCACTACCGTTTTGATAGCTCGAATAACAAAGCCTATTTCATTGCGTTGAAAAAACCCATTGACACGGAATCTCCCCACTCCAGGCATGGATATGGCCGTGTTCAATTCTTTACTATGATGAAACTCATATAGCTCATCATCACTTAAAAAATTCTTGGCGATAGCTATAATGGCTTGAGAGCTTACTTTTTCTGGAGTAATAGGTACAGCCTGCCCGTCTATTTTTATGACTATGGGCGCACCTACCGATATGTATAAGTCTGAACCGTTTTTTTCTGAAAATATTTTGAGAATTCTACCTAGTGGAGTGGACTCGTCTAACATACTATCTCCTTTGTGTATTTTTATATGTCAAAGGGGACATGACAGTCAATATACAGTGTAGTGAGCACAGCGGACAGCATCTGTGCTCACATGCTTGTTTGGCTCTGGCAGTAGGGATCGAACCTACGACCACCTGATTAACAGTCAGGCGCTCTACCAACTGAGCTATGCCAGAATAATGTTGGTTGGGGAGGTTGGATTCGAACCAACCTTACTGGTGCCAAAGGCCAGCGTCCTACCTCTAGACTACTCCCCAGTATCAACTTGGGTAGACTTGTATATTTGGTCGGGGAGACAGGATTCGAACCTGCGACATTCTGCTCCCAAAGCAGACGCGCTACCAGACTGCGCTACTCCCCGATAATGCTCTTGTACACACCTAGAATACCATGTTCTTCCGGCGTGTTATAA
>ERZ1669250.55-NODE-55-length-59580-cov-5.763192_pt1 | contig 59580 bp, 56 predicted proteins | sample MGYA00579295_ERZ1669250 | MGnify/ENA primary metagenome ERZ1669250 (study PRJEB41166, sample SAMN08046056) | hot springs metagenome | biome: hot spring; feature: acid hot spring; material: thermophilic sediment; isolation source: thermophilic sediment from acid hot...
GAATGCTGATCATTCACTTAGAACGTCTGCGCAAGTTTAACGAGGGGTTATTTGATTCATGGTACTACCCCTACAGGCTAAAGATATTCGGGAAAGGGAAAAAGAAAGCCAACGAAGGCGCAGGCACGGATAAGATAGTAAGCTTCTTCATTAAAGCGAGAAATGAAATGGAGCATGAGGAGATGCCTAAATTTAAAACTGTCCTGCAGATTTCTAGTCTTAGGATTCCTGAAGATCTGGGGCCGAGACCGGCAGCTGCTACGGGCTCTTTCGTCGATGGGTTTGGGATCGGTTGGTTGGTGAAGAACCCCGATGGAAGTTCTGGAAAGCTTTACGTGCATCTGCCTGAAGACAAGGTGAAAATTTACGTAAAGCCCTTGAAGTTGCCCAGTGAGCTGGCGGATAAAGATATCAATTACCTGTTGAAGTATTACGTCGACTTCTTAGGTAAAATGGTTGATGATGCCATCGATAAATTCGGCAAGACGTAAGATCTTCTAAGGAAGTTCGAGGGCGGTCCTTTGACGTGGCGAGCCACCGCCAACGGCCAAGGCGATAGTCATAACGGCTGCAGCGGCCGATAGTGCCGCCTTCACGTCGTCGGGCGCGTAAACGGAGGGGAATTGCCTGCAACCGTAGTAGGCGTCATCCATGAGGTCGAAGTAGCGCTTTTGCTTCTCGAACACGGTGTACAGGTCGGGCTTGTCCTTAATGGCCTCGAAGAGCGACGATATGGCGAACGTGCCGGGAACCTCTCTTCCCTGGCTTGAGATGTAGAGCTTCAGGGCGGCCTGAACTGCCTGCGCGCAGTGAAGCATCGCAGAGTCTCCTTTTCCCCTGCTTTCTTCGTCCTTGGCAAGCTCGAAGAAGAAAGACGCCCTTTCTCTTAACGCGTCCTCGCTCATATGCGTGGACTGCAAGTAGTTAAAAGCCTTTTTGCAAAAACAGGTTTATATCACGTTGAGCTAAGGCTTTGAGTTGATGCTCTCGGACTTCGACCTCGGCAACATGATAAAAAGTGGAAGGCTCCGCATCGATCCGTTTTCGCAGGACACCATAAGGGAAAACGGCGTTGACCTAAGGCTTTCCGACGAGATCGCGAGGCATAACCTCCAGGCGAAGGACTTCGTGCTTGATCCTTCGGACGAGGCCTCGGTGCAGAAGGCCTACAGCGTTGCGAGATCGGGATCCCTCATCATTGCCGCGGGAGAGCAGGTTCTCCTGTCAACGCTTGAGTACGTCGGCATGCCCGATGACCTCATGGGTTTCGTGGAGTTGAGGAGCACTTGGGCTCGTCACGGTCTCTCAATACCGCCGACCATAGTGGACGCGGGCTTTCAGGGAACCATAACCCTTGAGGTAGTTAACAACGCACCCTACGCCATTAAGTTGAGCCCTGGCCAAAGGTTTGCCCACGTTGTCTTCGCAAGGACGCTAAGCAGAGTTGAGAGGCCCTACGCTGGGTACTACTCGGGCCAGAGAGGAGTCACACTCCCAAAAAAAGTGTGAGTTCAGGAAAGCCAACCCAGGTTTACCAAGCCCGACCTTTCCACAACCGGAGAGAGCGTTTTTGTGAGCAGGGGAAGGATGACCGTAAGGGGTATCACGTCCCCGGCGACCCATCCGGCCCACCATATCCAGTAAGCTCCCGCAGGTATCAGGCCCATGGCAACGAACAGGGAAACGTACATGAAAGCTCCTGCAACGTTGAACACGCCAACGTTTATGAGGACGTGCCAGAACCACTGCTGCTTGGTTTTAGAGGGAATGCCCTGTACCCTCTTGTCGGTAAGATCCCTCATGAGCGGATCGAGCCCCCTCTTGGCGAGCACTCCCCTCCATATGACGAAGGCGGCCAGCGGGCCTATAAGGTTTGGCAGGCTCCCCAAAAGGTTGGGTACTAGTCCGGTTCCCAGGAGAAATCCCGATATGACGCTACCGAGATAGGAGGCCATTATGCCGTAGAGCCCCCACCACAGCGCGAATACTATGTAAAAGGCGTAAGCAAAGTAAAAGAACGAGACGCCCGCGTAGGCCAGCGGGCCGAGCAGCGCCACGCTCAAGTAGCTCAGTATGGCGAGAACGCCAACCTGAGTTGCGAAGAGCGTGTACTGGACAGTGCTTATGGGTCTTGGCTTCCAGCTAAGCCCGTACTTCAACCAAGGATAGGATTTTACACCCATATGTAAGATCTGGCCAAATATTTAAGGATAATTTTACATAATCGTGTATTATCCCTCGCCTTGCAGCGTACTTCCTCAGCCTTTCCTGAACTTCCGGGTAAACTTCGTCGACCTCTTCGGCTATCTTCTGTTCGTCCAAAGTTAGGACCTTCCCATCAAGCATGACCGGCTTGCCGTCGATGATGACGTCTGAAACGTCGCTTCCGGTGGCGAACAGAGGGACTGAGGTGGGATTGTACATCGGCATGAGGCCGGGCCTCCTCATATCCACTGATATGAGGTCAGCGACCTTGCCAGGAGATATCGAGCCCAGGTCCTTCTCCATCATGGCGGCTGCGCCAGCTGACGACGCCATGACCAGCGCGTCGAGAGGGGATATGACGTCATAATCCATGTAGGGCGTACCGTAGTAGGCCGTGTGACCGGCTATCATTACGTTCATCTCCGTGAACAGGTCAAGCGCCCTCATGCTGCCGCCGTCGCTTCCCAGCGCGACGTTGACACCGGCCTCGATCATCTCCTTTACCTTCGGGAAGTTCATGTGAGTTAAGTTGATGAAGGGGCAGTGAGCCACAGAAGCCCTCGCGGCCGCTATGAGCTTTACGTCGTTCTCGCTTAGGAAAGCGGAATGAGCTAAAACCGAGCTTGACGAGAGCAGTCCCATGTGATTGAGAAGCTCAACCGGCCTCTTTCCCCACTTGTTGACGGCGTAGTCCACCTCATTTGCCTCCTCGGCTATGTGAAGCGTTATCCCTACTCCGTCCTCTTTGGCGTACTCGGCGGTCTTGCGCATGAGTTCCTCGCTCGAAACCATAATCTGGCGCACAGAATACCATCCCCTTACCCTTCCTTTGCTCCATTTCCTTACTAACTTCCTGTTGTCCTCGGGCGTGTGAACGTAGCTCTCGGGGCCCTGATCCATGGTTGAGTAAGTGACCCTTGCCCTAAGACCAGAGGTGTCCGCGACCTCGGCCATTATCTCTGGATAGGGACCGCCGGCATCTATGAATCCGGTTATGCCCTTCTTAATCATGTTGAGGGCAGCCAGCTCGGCGCTTACCCTTCCCTCCCCTTCGTTCATCTCTGCCTCAAAAGGGACGAGGACTTTTAACCAAAAAGGATGGACTTTTAGGCCGCTTGCGCGCAGCGCACCCCTGAGGAATATCTGAAAGGGGTGGGTATGGGCATCCACGAGGCCGGGCATGAAGAGCTTTCCCTTGCCGTTAACCGTTGACCTGGCGTCGTACTTGAGGTCCTTTCCCACGTTCAAGATCCTTCCTCCTTTGATGGCCAGGTCCACGCCTTTCGCGTAACCAGGGCCATTTAGCGTCAAAACGTCGGTTGACTTGATTAAAACGTCCGCCTCTTCTACAAACATATGTAGAGCGGGCCATTGAATTTAAGGATTATTTTACATATACGTGTAAACCCTAGCAGGGCTCGATGGTGGAGGGCGGCTTAGGCGACACGGCAAAGGTCACCATGGATACACCTTGTACCTCGCTCGTTATCCTGTTAGCTATCTTGGTGATCAGGTCATGGGGAAGCCGAGCCCAATCCGCGGTCATGCCGTCCTCGCTCGTGACAACCCTCACGGTTACAATGAGTCCTTCTTCTCTTTTATCCCCTTTGACGCCGACCCACCTGTCATCTCCAACCACAGCGAAAGCCTGCCATACTTGGATGCCGCTGGCCCTGACTTCCTCCTCGACTATCCTTGATGCCTTCCTCACCGTAAGCAACTTTTCTTGTGTGACCTCCCCTATGACGCGAACCGCTAGGCCGGGGCCGGGGAAGGGCTGCCTAGCGGCCACGTTGGCGGCGCCGAGCTCACGCGCCATGGCCCTCACCTCGTCCTTGTAGAGGTAACGGAGGGGCTCGAGCAGGCCAACCCTCTTGGTCAGCCGAGGAGGAAGCCCTGCCACGTTGTGGTGCGACTTTATCCTTTCCGCAAGGCTCTGCTCGCCGCTCTCAACCACGTCCGGATAAGTGGTTCCTTGAACGAGCCAGCGTATGGATGGATCAGAGCTCAGGATGTCCTCGAAGACCCTCCCGAAGAGTTCGCCTATCACCTTCCTCTTCTCCTCTGGGTCGCTTATCCCCTTTAGGGCATTCAAGAACAGGGCTGAGGCGTCAACCCTCTTGGGCTTCAACCCAAGCCCACTCAGCGTTTGCATCACCTCTTCAGCCTCTCCCTCCCTGAGCAGCCCGTGATCCACGAAGACCGTGACCAAGTCATCGCCAACAGCTTTTTTAGCTATGAGAGCGGAGACCGTCGAGTCAACTCCTCCGCTCACGGCACAGAATACCTTTTCTCCGCTCTTTACCTTATGCCTGATCTCGTTGACAGCGGCATCGATAGCACTTGAGGCGTTCCAGGAGGGCTTAATCCCCGATACCTTGAAGAGGAAGTTTGAGAGCAGGGTCATGCCCTTGGGCGTATGGGCTACCTCGGGGTGAAACTGCACGCCGAAGACTTGAGTGCCGAACTCGAGGGCAGCCACGTAACCCTTCTCGGATTTGGCAACGACCTTGGCGCCCGGCGGAGGGCGCGTGACCATGTCGGCATGGCTCATCCAAACGATCTCGGTTTTCTCCCATCCCTCGAAAAGAGGAGAGCTTTCTACCGATATCCTAGTGGGACCGTACTCGCCCTCGCCCTTGCTCACGTCCCCTCCCATTAGCTTCGCCGCCAACTGAAAGCCGTAGCATATTCCAAGCGTTGGAAGGCCTGCCGAGAAAACCCACGGTTCCACCTTTGGAGCGGAAGGTTCGTAGACGCTGCTGGGCCCTCCCGACAGGATGATCGCCCTCGCGTTCTTTAACTCAAGTAGGGATGGGGTTAGGTCGCGAGGGTTCACCAGCTCGCTGAAAACCCCCAGCTGCCTAACCCTGCGGGCTATCATGTGAGCGTACTGTCCACCGAAGTTAATCACGAGCACTTCCTCCGTTTTTCCCTCGCTCACCGCGCTCACCTCGGTAGGCATTCAATACCCCGTCCACGTAGCGCACCAGGTCTGAATTGCCTGAGAACGATATCAAATCCTTGAGCCTGCGAAGCTCCGCAGGGATTATGTTGGCCCTGCCGCTTAACTGTTCCGCGGCACGGGAAGGAGCGATGCCCTTCTGCATCATCTCCTCGACCATCTGCCTAAGGGTCTCATAGACGTTCCAAGGGTATATGATCCACGCGTCGGTCTTCTGAGCGTAGAAATCGGGCTTGTAGGAGCTCCAGGGCTTCAAGTGCATGACGGCAGACATCACCTTGAGGGCCCCTGCCTTGTAACAGGCGCTGACGGCCCTACTCAACGTTGTCCCAGTATCTGCCACGTCATCGACTACCAGTACCGATTTCCCCCTAACGTCATCCGCTGGGAGCTGCGACATCCGCAACTCCTTGGCGCTCTCTCTTCCAACGCCGGAGTACCTCTCGGCGCTCACCACCACGTATGGTACCTTTCTTCCGGCGCAAACGTAGTAGTCCTGAAGCGCCCGCATTGCAAATAGCCCGCCTCTTCCCAGCGCTACGTCAACTTCCTCTGAATAGCCTGAGGACCTTATCTTCAAGAATAGTTCATAAGCCAGATCCCTGACCTCGTCGTAGCTTGGCTTTATGAAGACGTTCTGAAAGCCTTCCATGGGTCGTCCAAGTTTCGGGATTTAAGCGTGTCTCTGGGGTATGACATAAGATTGTTAAAAAACCCTTATATCGGTTTGATCCGATTACATATGTTTGTATATGAAGGGCGCCGCAAAGGCGCGCCTTTGAGGTGGTTAACGTGAGCTCAGACCTTGATCGGTCGGACAAAAAATACGTCAAGAGCTTCCTGTTTTCCATGAAGCTCGGGACGCCCGTGGAGAAGTTACACGTGCTGACGAAGCTAGCACTTATATTTGTTCTCTCGGCGGTCTCCATTTTCATGTTCGACCTTCCGCCTGCCAAAGGAGGCCCAGACCTCGTGGGGTTGTGCCTGTTGCTTGCGGCCGTCGTGATCCTGCTCGCCATGGCTGGGACCACAAAGTACCTTTTCTCATCGTACTTGGTGATGGCGGTCCCAGTGCTAGCGGGAGAGTTCCTGTGGTGGGCGGTCTTTAACCCCTCTCTTCCTGGTCCCAAAGCAGACCTGCTTGGGTTTGTGCTTCCCATTTCGATCACATCTTTAGAGGTGGCGGCGTCAAAGGCGCTTGGCTACGCCGTTATGATATACTCGGCTTTCCTATTTCTCTTGACCACGCGCGATTCTGAGATCATGGGGGCGCTGCTTCAGTTGGGCTTCAAGTTCAAGCAGGCGTTCTTCCTTGCCTTAACGCTTAGGAACCTGAACACGATGATGAACGACTACGAGAGCATAAGGATGGCGCAGGAGGCCAGGTCGGGCGTGGTAAAAAGGGGGCTTTTCCACAAACTGATCGACCTGGGCTATACCTCCGTTCCCCTCATAGCCTCCATGATAAGGAGGTCAACTGAGATGGGGGTTGCCCTGCAGGCCCGCGGCTTTGAGGAGGCTTCAAGCGTGACCAACTTTAGGGAAACCCGTGGCTTCTCCATTGCCGATTATGCGACGTTTTTGGTGCTGGCCGCGCTCTGCGTTTACACCCTTGTGCTTGGGCACAGCTTCACCGTGCTTCTGGGGGTGCACCTGAGTTGAGGGCGATCGAGGTAAACGACCTTTGGTGGCGCTATCCCTCTTACGAGGGACTCGAAACCGACTACGTGCTGAAGGGGATTTCCTTTTCCGTCGATCGTGGCGAGTTCTTCGCCGTGGTTGGGCCGTCTGGTGCCGGAAAGACCACGCTATGTTACGCGCTTACGGGCATAATTCCCACCATATTCAAAATACCTCAGGAGCTGCTGCCGAGCCATATGAAGGGCCAGGTAAGCGTGATGGGAGAGGACCCTTCACGCAGGCGCAGGGCCAGGGTTGGCCTGCTGTTGCAAGACCCCGAAAACCAGTTTCTCCGCATGGATCTCCTTCACGAGGTTTCCTTTGGGATGCAGATGATGGGCTTGCCTCAGGACGAGATAGAGAAAAGGGCCAAGGAAGCGCTCGAGATCGTGGGTCTGGGTTCGCTTTGGCACATCGCGGATAAGGTGCATCCATCTGAGCTTTCGGGAGGGCAGAAGCAGAGGGTGGCCATAGCTTCGTTCTTGGCCATGACACCTGATGTGCTCATATTGGATGAGCCAACCTCCGACTTGGACCCGGCTGGCAAGCTCAGCGTTATCCAGGCCATAGACGAAGTCCACAAGGAGCACGACCTAACCCTTGTCCTTGTGGAGCACAACCCTGACGTGGTGCTGAAGTTTGCCGACAGGGTCCTCGTGCTGGACGAGGGCAGGCAAGTCATGATTGGCTCCACCGCGGACGTTTACTCGAGAGTTGACGAGCTGAGCAAACACGGCATTTATCTCCCAGAGGTCAGCCGCATGGCATGGGCTACTGGCATAACTTATGGGGGAAGGGTTCCCTTTACCGTAGAGGAGATGGAAAGGGCTTTATCAAGCGCAAAGCTTTACCCGGAACTGCCATCCACACAAGAAACTGAGGATAATGAGTCAGCGGTGGAGGTAAACGCCCTCAACTTCTGGTACGAGGACGGAACCCACGCCCTCAGGGGAATCGACCTCAAGTTGCAGAGGCAGGCATTTGTGGCACTCATCGGCCAAAACGGCTCTGGAAAGACGACGCTTGCGCGCGTCGTGGCTGGTATATACAAGAAGTACGAGGGCACCGTCCGCGTCATGGGACACGACCTAAATGACAAGCGCGTTCGGGGGGTCATCCACGGGCTCGTGGGGTACGTCTTCCAGAATCCCGATAACCAGATATTCACGCGCAGCGTTCACGACGAAGTCGCGTACGGGCTCAGGAACATGGGACTGGAGGAAGAAGAGGTGGAGGAGAGGATAAGGCAGTCGCTTTCTGAGGTAGGGCTTCTAGAAAAATTGGATGAGGATCCCATGTTCCTCGGCAAGGGAGAGAAGAGGAGGTTAGGACTGGCTTCGGTGATGGCCATGCGTCCTCCCATAATCATAGTTGACGAGCCCACAACGGGTCAGGACTTCCGCATGTCGCAGGACATCATGCGGCTTCTTGCCCTGCTGAACTCAAGGGGTACAACCGTGATCGCAATAACCCATGACATGACTTTAGTTGCAGAATATGCCAAGCAGGTTGTCGCCATGGCAGGAGGAAGGGTTATCTACACGGGAAGCACCAGAGATTTCTTCTCCAATCCAGCCAACGTCTCTCGTGCAGGAGTCATGGCGCCTGGCTCGGTGCAACTGAGCTACGCTATGAGGAGGCAAGAACCCGGCTTTCCCGTGCTCATGAACGTGGCGGAATGGGAGGCCGCGATCGGACGCGAGCAGATGCTGACAGGCGAAAGCGAGCTGAATAAGGCATAAGTGCGATGCCCACTTATGGGGTATGAGGGTTGCCATTGCCGCGCAGGGCTTCAAGGGAGGAACTGGAAGGTACGCCAAGGAGCTGATCAATCGCCTGGGAAGGTCCTACGCTCTCCTGCTTGGAGTTGAAGCCGGCGGAGGGCTTACCTCCTACGCTCTATCGTTTCCAATCATGAGCGCAAGAGCCCTTGCTCTCAAGGGGCACGTGGACCTAATACATCTCACCAGCTCGTACGTCCCCATGGCCTTGCCGACTGGGGCAAGGGCAGTTATGACGTGGCACGACCTCTTTCCGCTGCGGTACGGAAGTGCCGCGGATCGCGCGCTTTTTCATCTTTCCATGCGCAATTACCGGAGGGCAATTGGCATGATCTACAGCAGCGATGAGACAAGAGACGAGCTGCGCGCTTACGCTGAATCGCACGAAGTCTGGGATGGCTCAAAGCTCCAGAGCGTGATACCCCTGGGCGTAGCGGAGGCCTTCCTAAGGGTCGATCCCTATTCCTCGGAGCGCTCAGATCTGGCGTTCGTAGGCCTAGTTCACAACAAGCACAAGGACTTGACGGGGCTGATGCGCGTTTTCTCCTACATAAGGAAGAGAAGGGATTGCAGACTTCACGTGTTCACGTCGCGCGCTGACTCTCGTCTAGTTTGGTCAGAAAGCGAGAAATTTGGCGTAAGGCGTGACATCGTGCTTCACGTCGACTTGAGCGATGATCTTCTCGCGCTTGCCTTGAGCCATGTTGCTGCCCTTCTTCACGTGGTTAAGGCGGAGGGCTTCGGGCTTCCCATACTGGAGTCGCTTGCCGTCGGCACGCCCGTTCTCGTTCCCAGCTCCGCTCGCATACCGAGAACCACGTCTGCTTACGCCACGGTTGCCGATGAAAGCGGGCTGGTCGACCACGCTATTGAGCTTTTAGACAACCCTCACCATGCAGGGGTGGCTGCGGTTACCTACGCGCGTGGCTTTACGTGGGAGAGAACGGTCAAGAAGACGATGGACTTTTACCAAGATCTGCTGTCCGCGCGCTGATTTCACCGCATCCGAGCGCGACTCCTCTCACCTACTCTCAAGCGAGCAGCTTATAACGGGACGCAGCTTTTCACACAAGATGGGCTATAGGCTAGTGGTGCTGGACATAGACGGCACCATATGGGATTACCCGAAGACGTCCTCTGCCCTGCCAGGACCCATAAAGCTAGGCAAGGACTGCTTCTTCTCAGGGGACGGTACAACCATAAGGCTTAGAGAAGGCATTAGGGACTTCCTGGACGCGTGCAGCGAAAACGGCATTTACCTTTCGTTGGCCAGCTGGAACGATCCCGCATTACCCTCAAAGGTCTTGGAGGGGCTGGGCCTGTTGGGTTACTTCACTCACCCGAAGATCCAGCCGCACCCTTACAAGGACGTCATGCTGAAGGAGATATACGCCGACTTCGCCAAGGACGGGATACACATATCGCAGAAGGAGACGGTTTTCATCGACGACAGGGATGTCATGGTGCAAAGGGTCAAGTCAGCATTTCCCGAGGTTCTAGGCCTCGTCTACGGAGTGGACTTTCAGTCATATGCCGCGCTCAAGAAAATGCTCCTGAACACGGGCTAGTTTTTGACCAGGTGATTATCAACCTGATAAAATCCCTTTTGGTAAGCGAGCTAGCGACGGAAGCCCTCCTCTAACGCGACCGTAGATTTCATGTGCCAGGGCTTCGGCGCATTGGATAACGCCAGGGCACGAAAGGAAGGTCGACGGCCTTCCCGCTTATGCTTTTATTCGTGGTGGGATCGGTGAACGTCATGGGGGTGCCCGAGGGTGGAGCGCCGTCTTCTGGAATCGCTAGGGCAATGCCCCTCTTTAAAGTGGGGCTAAATGTGCCCGAGGTTATGAGCGCCAGCTCTGAGACGAAGCCGGTCCTTGGTATGCCCTTATCAGCTACGAAGCCGAAAAGCGATCTTTCCCTTTTCCCCTCGATCGCCCGCTTGCCGATGAAGTCCTTTTCCCACTTTATGAAGCGCGCTCCACCTATGTCCAAGGGCGTTCTGCCGGAGGTTTCTACCCCTGAAAGGGTGTATCCCGCCTCTATGCGCAATACGTCGCGCGCGCCCAAGCCGGCTGGCGATGCCCCAAGGGCCAGCACCTTCCTGTAAACCTCTCTTACCAGTTCTGGAGAGCCAATGACCTCAAAGCCGTCCTCACCGGTATACCCTGACCTTGAAACTATGCCTCCGCTCCAGCACCGCTCCCATCCATTTAGGGGCTGGAAAGAAAACCACTGGCCAAGGCCGAAGCCCAGCGACGTGGCCATGGATGGGGATGACGGCCCCTGAACTGCGATCATGGCAGTTTCGCCCGTCACTTCCTCCACGGTTACTCCATGCCCCTTGAGCCATGCCACGTCCTCGTCGTAAGCGGAAGCGTTCACCACAAGAAGTATTCCGTCCTCAAGCCCGTAGGAGACGACGTCGTCTATTATGGTACCGTCATCGCGAAGCATGAAGGAGTACTTCATCCTGCCGATCTTCGTCGACTCCACGTTGTTCGTGAAGAGTTCTCCTAGCTTGTCCGTGCTTTCAGCTGGGACGAAGAGCCTTCCCATGTGAGAAACATCGAATATGCCAGCTGAGTTCCTGACAGCCAGAGCCTCCGACGATATGGAAGAAAAGTAGAGGGGAGTAATCCAGCCATGGAAATCCTGAAACCTCGCCCCAAGCCCCTCCTCTAGCTGGGCCAAGGGCGTCTTCAGGCCCTCGCCGCTTTCCGTTCCCACTTATCTCGGCCTCCATCTCTCTGGCTCCCCTTACCATTACCCTGAGCTTCTCGAAGGCAACGGTTTTGTCGAGCAGCTTCAGCCCACAGTCCGGGTTCACGTAAATCTTCTCCGGAGGAAGCACCTTGAGTGCCTCTCCTATTCCATACTTCACCTCGTCCACGGTCTCGATCCTGCTGTTGTGAACATCGATCACTCCGAGCCCCAGCTCCTTGTCGTAGGAATACTCCTTGAGGAGGTCGAGGTCGCGGAACTTCCTGTTTGTGAATTCGAGCGCGAACTGGTCCACCTTTGCGTCAAGGATATGGGGAAATAGGGCGCGATAATTCCCATAGCATATGTGAACTCCGAACTTTACTCCGGTTATGCCCTTTACCACTTCGTTTAGGGTTTCCACTGCCCAATGGACCTCCTCAGGATGCGTGGACATGGCTGGCTCATCTATCTGTATGAAGTCAGCCCCCACGCGCGCCAAGGACTGCACCTCCTGCCTTATGACGGATGCCAAGTCGAGGGCTAACTCTCTCTTGTCCCTGTAGTACTCGTTGAAGGACCAGTCAGCTATGGTGTAGGGACCGGTTATGGGCACCTTTATCCTCTTGCTTGTGGACTGCTTGGCAAAGAGGAACTCGTCAACCAGCATGGGGGACTTGTAGTACACCTTGCCCACGACGGCCGCCTTGTTGAAGTAGTTATTGCCCCAGACCCTTACGGGCCCCTTGAAGGTAAAGCCGCCTATGCGCTCCGTGAAGTACTCCGTCATCTCGACCCTCCTCATCTCCCCATCACTGGGTATGTCAACGCCTGCCAGCTCTTGCTCCTTTATGACAAGCCTTACCGCATCATCCAGCGCACGCGCCTTCTCCTCGGAGCTAGCCTTTGGATTTGAAAGCGTTCTCAGCAGCCACTTTGGCTTCGGATAGCTTCCTATAACGCTGGTGGGAAACAGCATTTAGCTCACCTCAGACCTCCTTTTGACTGCCCCTAACACCCTCGTCTTCTGTTTCGAGACGGGATAGGGAAGTATGTCAAAGCCCCAGTTAGGGGCAACGTAAACTTCTCCAGTTGCGTTTATGGATGAGGCGGCGCGAAGCACGTCATCTGGATTTTCCAGTCTGGTGTTCCGCGCGTCGATCAATCCCAGTGCCGTTATGCGCTTTTGACCGCGCTCTTTCAAGGTGACCTTCCACGAAGGGTCAGCAAGGCAGTCAAGCCAAAGTCCGTCCACCGGGAGGTCGAGGAGCTTATCGTAAACAGGCGAAAAGGGCCGGAAGTAAACCATCAAGAGCTTTTTAGCTGAGCTAGGAAAGAGCTGAAGCGCGGCTTTCAGGTCATCCGGAAATCCTCCCTCTAAAAGGGAGGGCTCCTGGATGGCCAGCCATCCCTCGTACCCGCTTAAGACGGTAGATATGGCGCGCGCATAGTCCCAGTCGACGGCAGGCTCTCCCGAGGAAAGCTTGCTAAACGAGAAGGGGCCCAAGACCGTGAAAAGCCTGTTAGGCCACGGCATGAGCTTAAGCTCTGGCTCAAGGGATAAGGGTTTAAGTTGAGACTTGATGGGCCTTCTGTAAAAGTAGTTGTTGTCGAAGAAGCGAGTCAGGTCTCCTTTTTGCCAGCCGGTGAGAAGCGAGGCGCTTCCCTCGACCACGTTGTCCCAGAGGAGCCTTCCATCGGTTATGGCGTCAAGCGACGCCTTTTTTTGCGCGTCAACCAATTCTGAAACGTAACGGTTTAGGAGTGCCTCTACGTTGCTTTTCTTTTTTCTTAGCGCCTCTCCCAAGGCGTATGGCCTAGGATAAGAGGGCGCGGGTAACGCTCCAACCATGTAGATCTTCCGGACCTTCCCTATAACTCTTTCTACTTACTCGACTTCTTATTTGTAAGCGGTTAAAAAACGGGGGTCAGCAGCACTATTTTTTCCAATCGGTTTCGGGTTAAACGCAAGCGCATGAGAAATCGATATTAGCGACCTACTTAATTTCACATGCAGATAGGTAGGGTTTCGGAAAAAGACAAGGAAGAAATAGCGGAGATGACGCATGACACATGGCCGTGGGGTGATTACATAAAGGACGTGTTTGATCGCTGGCTCAACGATGGAATTTTCATAAAGGCCGTTGACGGCTCTCGTATAGTGGGCATAATTCACCTGAGGGTCCTCCCTGATTATGCATGGATCGAAGGGTTAAGAGTAAGCAAAAGCGAAAGACGCAAGGGAATTGGAAGGTATATTGTCGAGCAATCGATGAGCATGGTCCGTAGAGGCGTGTTCAGGGCGCTCATAAGCGAGGAAAACCTCGCGTCGCGCTCGCTCTTCGAGTCCCTGGGCTTTCGCGTTATCTCGCATGTATACTACAATCATGGCTCCGAGGCGATTCCACCCTTGCAAAACGTGAAGCCCAACCCCGGAAAAAGCGCGTACCTCGACGATTGGATATGGTATCCTGAGAACTACTGCAAAGGGCTTTACGAGGGAGATCTTGATGGGGCTAAGATCACCTTCGTGAAAGCAAACCCCATATTCCTGGTTAAGGGAACGCTTCCACCCAATTACGAGTTCACCAGCGGCGAAAAGTTCGAGGGGGCCGAGGGCTTCGTTGTTGTTGAACGGTCTGCCCTTCGAGCTGAGGCCTTGACTTTGGCTTAAGCACCAATCCCACTAGCGCAGCTATCGATCCTCCTATGGCAAGGAAAATCCCCGCCAGCATTGCCGCTAGGGCAGCTATCATGCCCGTTAGCGAGGTTGTCAACGTGGAGTAATGAATATCGATAGTCGTGGTTAAGTTGTTCACGAGGTAAAGGGCTACCGAGCTGCTCCCGGTGTTGTAACACTCCGCCGCAAAGGTGCCGTTAAGGTTCTCGGACGAGACTTCTCCACCAGTGGAGTTGATGAGCAAAGGAAGCCCTGCGGAGTCGTTGTAAAGGGCGGTAGTAAGCTTTCCAGGTGGGACTTCCGCCACGGTGAAGTTTTCTCCGGGGCTAAGGCTTTGCTCTTGTTTGAAGGGCAGCAGCGAGTCAAGCGAGAGAGTGGCATTGAACATGTAGGGACTTGCGAGGAAAAGCACAAGCCCAATGGCCAGGGCAATGGCTCCCGCGATCACTAATTTCTTTCTCATAAGTAATGCGTGGGTTCGCATTTAACCTTTGGGGGTTGAGGGCGGAATAGTTCAAGGCCTACGGGCGTTAAGAAACGTCTTTATATGAGTGCGGTCTCTACTTATGATAACATTTATGGCAGTTTCGCCACATGGCGATGAGCTGCTTAGCCCCAACGATCCCGAGAGCGCAAAGCTCAATGAGGCCATGCGCGCGGTTGCGAGGGAAAGAGATAACGTGCACATAGACACGTGGGTCGTGCTCACGCCGCACAGCATAAGGATTCCCGATCACTTTGCCGTGCTGACCTGCGAGAACCTTCAAGGAGAAATTGACAAAAAAACCACCACCGTTAAAACCGACCTTGAGCTTGCCCGCGCCATATCCAGAAGGGCTAGGTCGCTGAGCGTGCCAGTGGTAGAGGTCAACTACGGGGCTTTGGAGGGACCCCTCTCGGTGCTTCCCCTGGACTGGGGAGCTTCCATACCGCTCTCGTTTTTATATCGCGGAGAAAAGCTCGTTATCATCGGTCCAGCGAGGGAAGTGAACAGGAAGGAGCTCATCTCGTTCGGAAGCGCGGTGGGGGAAGAGTGCAACAGCTCACAAAAGGACGTCGGCATAATCGTAAGCGCAGATAACGCTCACGCCCACAAGGCCGATGGACCGTATGGGTTCAGCCCCGCTGCCAGAGCCTATGACGATCTCGTGGTTAAGGCCTTCAAGGAAAATGACCTCGACCTCATAGCTGGGATCGACGACAGCCTTCTGAGGGCAGCTAAGCCGGACAGCTTCTGGCAATTCATGGTAATGCTGGGGATATTGAGCGTTAAGCCCATGAGGCCCGTGTTCCTAGCGTACGGTCTACCCTCGTACTTCGGGATGCTCGTAGCTTACTTCAAGGAAAGTTCGCGAATGACGTCTAAGGTGCTGGCTTCAGCGGAAGTACTCCTTGAGGGATGAAAGCTCCTCTGGCTTAACGCCGTAGGCCTTTGCGGCTATCCGAAGCGCGTCCTCTTCTCCCAGCTGCGTTGAGAGGTTGTCAAACTCGGCGTAAGCCGCTCCCTTTCCCCAAACGTCAGGAAACTCGTCGGCGTTCTCAGGAGTTATGTAGGGCGAAGCCGTTGGCAGGAAGTTCCTGTACTTGGCCTTCCTCAGCGCTCCAAGCTTCTCGGCGTCCTCGCGCCCGAACTTGGCAAGAAGGTAGGCCTTGTACTTCGCCCTCCAAGCTTCCTCCAGATATATGGGCACTTCATGAGAGAGAAAGGACATCACTACGCGGCCCACGAAGGAAAGCATGTCCGTGGAAACCTTGTCTGCGAAGTCCTCTGAGGAATGGTAGTACCGGTCGGGCCAGTTCGTGAAGTCCATGGCGGGGATGCCGTTCTGCACAAGGACCGCGTGGTCGCTTCCTATGTCGTAGTCGACGAACTCGTACCTTATGGCCGAGCTATCTAGGTCCCTTACCAGCTCTTTTACCAGCTCTTCATAAGGCGACTTCTGGGAATAGGGCGTATAGGATATCTGGAGGGTGGAACCCGTAATGGCCTGGTTCTCCCCGACCATGTCAAGGTTTAATCCAAACTCGTAGCTCACGTCGTGGTTTGAGAAGAATGCCAGCGATCCATAGTGCTCGGGAATCCAAAGGAAGTCGGCCCTTGCTCCCGCGTTAGCGAGCTCAAGCGAGAGACCAGCTCCGGAAGCGTTGTCGTTTGCTCCCGGGAATGGATGGCACATATGCGAGCTTACAAGGAACTTCGATCCGGTCCGCGCGTAAATCACTGGCATCTTCTTTGGCTCTGTCCTTGTCTCCACGTTTATTCTCACCTTTTGCCCTTTTATCTTCTCCACGAGATTCCTCGGAATGGCAACCGCCGGCAGAGGATATGAGAGCTCTTTCTTGGTAAGGAAGAGGCCGCGATACGGAACCGCGGTTTCAGGTAGTGTGTCGCTGTAAAATATGACCGCTTGTGCACCGCGCTTTACTGCCTTTAGATATTCTCTTTTCGCGTCGCGAGCTGACGTCAAGAGTATCTTTCCATCCGAGGCTTCAAGGTCGCTCGTGACAACTCCCTCCACGTCGCCAGATGGAGAGTGGCCGCATATGAACAGGGGCACGTCATCGAAACCTATGAGCTTCTTGCCATCAGCGATGAGCTCTCCCCTTACCGGATCCCAGCCCATTGGGGCCACGAAATTCCCATACGTGCTTTCCCCATCGTATTTGTAAAAGATCATTTCCTTTTCCTTCAGGTTAAGGTGTTCATATATGTACTCGGCGGCGTCCAGAAGGCCCTGAGATCCCTGTATTCTGTGAAATTTCGAAATGTTGTAAACGTTGTCGAAGGCCCTATAAGGGTTAAATGCCTGCATGAAAACGTCCTGACCTCGCTTAAAAGCTGATTGGAAGGTATCCCTGGTTTACATAGTAGGCCAGCCTTTCGCCAATAGGATGAAGTTGCACGCCTATCTCCGTTAGCCTCTTTGCTGCTCCTGCCTGGTTTGCCACAAAGACGCAGGCCGAGTCGATTACTCCCTTCTTTATCAACCGGTTAACCGCCTCGAGCTCTTTATCTTGAGCCTCCGCGATGTAGCTTTCGCTTGGTCCAAAGAAAAGCACCTTTACGTCCTCGTACCTTTTCGCGTCAAAGGATCTTTCGGCGAGCGTTAAACCCAGCGAGAACTTTTCCGGATCGTCCTTTCCGCTCATTATCAGAAAAACTACTTTTGTCATGAATTCATACGATAACGTCGTTATAAGCGCTACGTATGAGGCTCATCGGATGCTAAAACACCATAAGCGTAAAAGGGACCGGTAAACACGATGACATGAAGACGGTAGTTATCGCGGGCGGCGGAGTAGGAGGCGTTGTAGCGGCAAAGCGCCTATCAGAACGGCTCAAGGGCAAGGCGAATCTAGTGCTCATAAGCGATAACGAAAAGTACCTCTTCCCTCCGTATTTTGCCAATGTAGCCTTAGGGGACATGCAACCTGACGAGATCTCGTTACCTCTTTCTAGGCTGGAAGAAAGAGGGGTGAAGTTCGTGAAGGCAAAGATAAAGAGCTTTGATCCGGATAATCGCAAGGTTATAACGGATTCCGGGGACGTTCAGTACGATTACCTGCTTGCGAGTTTGGGCTCTGAGCTTGACTTCGAAACTTATAACTTGGCAAGTGGATACCACAACTTTACGCTGGAAGGAAGCTTGAAGATGAGGGATGCGCTTTCGTCTTTTGGAGGGGGCAAAGTGGTCATCTTCACGCCAAGCCCCATGTACAGGTGTGGGATATATCCCTTCGAAATCGCCAATCAGCTGGACGTCATATTCAGAAAGAGGGGAATAAGAGATAAGGTGAGCATAACGCTCGTTCACCCTTTCAAGAACCCCATCGAGCCCCTTGGCCCGGAGGCCGTGAAGATAACCAACGAGCAGTTCCAGAAGCGCGGCATAACTTACATAGGTGGGAAAAAGCCAGTAAAGGTAGATGACTCCAAGAAGGCCGTGGTCATGGAAGGAGAGGAGTTCCCGTACGACCTTCTGATAACCGTACCTCCCATAAAGGTGCCGTCGCCTTTCGTTGGGACGCCCTTCGTCAAGAGCACGCCCATGGGGGACTGGACTGATGCGAATCCGCTCACGGGCAGGAGCACCAAGTACGACGACGTCTTCCTTCCGGGAGAGCACAGCATGCCGGTTCTTGGCTTACCTACGGCCGGCGTTCCCGTTCACTTCACTTCCTTGGCCAGTTCTTCTGTCATAAGCGGGGAGATCTTGGGAGAGCCGGTGGACCCGGGTCAGATAAACGCCATGGTCTGCGCTATGGACTACGGGGACTTGGGGCTGGTTATAAACTGCGACGTGACCCAGGAGAACGGCGCCTTAAAGTGGATAGGGAGCTGCTACAGCGTCCTGACGTCACCGCTGGGCAAGTACGTAAAGGACATGTTTTATAGGAGCTTCCTGTTAACTTCTATGTAGGTGATTATGATGTCGAAAGAAAAAAGCGAAAAGGAACCACAGGAGGTTAGGATCACGGAAGCGCCCGAAATATCCGACGAGGATTTGAGGGCACTATTCGCCGATCTCATAGAGCTAGAGAAAAGCGGCACGCTCGACGTGGCCGTAACGGCCATCAAGAAAATGGATGAACTGCTTCAGTACCTTTTCCAGGAACCTGCGCTTTACCGCCTTCTCGCGGTCCTTCTGGACGGAAGCCTTGGCGCTGCCCGCCAGCTGAGCGCTGAGGACGTCATAAACCTTAAGGCCACCATATCGGAGGTGGGAGGGTGCGTGGCAAAGAACGCTGGCGTGGATAAGCTCAAGAGCGCGAAGCCGCTGGGGCTTGGCGGACTCATGAAGGCAATGGGCGATCCAGACGTCCAGAAGGGAATAGGCATAACCATCGAGCTGCTAAGGGCGATCGGTAAGTGCACCTCGGCCCAAAGCAAATGAGGTCCTTTTGTGTAAACCGAAAGACAATTAAGGGCTCCGACGGCGTTCTTATGGAGAAGACGAGCGTGCTGAGGCCGCTTGATGAGCTCTCAACGGAAGGCTTCCACCTCAAGGTATGGGTCACGTCTGGCATGGGCTTTTTCACGGATGCCTACGACCTCTGGATAATCAGCGTGGCGCTCATATTTCTAACTCAGGTCTATCACCTTACCGATGCCGAGCAAGGCATGCTGACCAGCGCCTCGCTTTTTGGGGCATTTTTGGGTCCCCTGCTCTTTGGCAGGCTGGGCGACCTATTTGGGAGAAAGTACGTTTACGGCCTCGAGATGTTCATACTTTCCTTAGGCGCCATAGGTTCTGCGCTTTCCCCCACGTACAACATACTGTTGTTGATGCGCGGCATAATGGGTTTCGGCATAGGAGGCGATTACCCTACCAGCGCGACGGTGATGGCTGAGTACTCGGGAAGAAGGAACAGGGGACAGCTGACGGCCATGGTATTTGCTATGCAGGGATTTGGCATTTTGGCCGGCATAGCGGTTGCCTTTGGGCTCATGTCGCTTTCTCTTAAGGCCGATCTCATATGGAGGCTTATGCTTGGATTCGGAGCCATCCCTGCTCTTTCCGTGATCTACCTTAGAAGGAAAATACCCGAGACGCCTAGGTTTGACATAGCGGCGGGGAAGGTAGAGGAGGCAGCCAACACGGTAAGCCAAGTTACGAAGAAACAGGTCATGGTTAACTCGCAACAAACGACGAAAATAGACATGAAAAGGTACATAGGTCTTTTCATGCCCTACATAGTGGGGGTATCCATTGCGTGGTTTCTTCTTGACGCCTCTTACTATGGCACTGGCATCTTTCTGCCATCATTGGCGGGCGTGCTAGGCTTCACTGGGACTCTTTCGAAGATAGAGATAAGCGCCCTCACCTTTGGCCTGGCCGCCTTTCCAGGTTACTGGGTTGCCGTAATGCTGATGGATATAGAGGGAAGGAAGGCCATGCAGACCATCGGTTTTGCGCTCATGGGTTTCCTCTTCTTGGTGTTGGGCTTTGTTGGTAAAGAGCTTGAGGGGACGGCGTTTCTCTTCATATATTCCCTCACGTTTTTCTTCTCCAACTATGGTCCTAACACCACGACGTTCGTTTACCCAACGGAGCTTTTCCCAACGGAATTCAGGTCAACTGGCCACGGAATAGCTGCCAGCAGTGGAAAGCTCGGAGCCGCGATTTCTACCTTCGTTTTTCCAATTTTGTTGGCAGAGTGGGGGCCATATAACCTGATGATATTTCTAGGGTCTCTGGCCCTCGTAGGCGCCGCGGTGACGGTAGTGCTGCTGCCCGAAACCAAAGGCAAAAGCTTGGAGGAAACCTCCATGGAGAACGAGCTCATACTGTTGCAGACGTCGCTCGTGTCGCTCTTCGACAGGCTCCTTGAAGACATAAAGAACGGCGCGGAAGTCCTTCAAAAGGAGTCTTCGGGAGAGATCGACGCGAAGGAAGCCATCGACGAGATCAGGTTTTGGGAGCACGAGGGGGATGACTCGGTACATGAGATATTTGTCTCGCTGAACTTGAGGAACATATCCTTCATGGATCACATGGACATAGCCCAGCTCACGGAGAAGCTCGATGACGTGCTTGACGCAGAACAGGCGACCGCTTACAGGTTCATGCTTTATCAGGCCAAACCGAACGACGTAACAAAGCAGTTCGCCAAGGGGATCGTTGAGCTTTCATCGCTCCTGAGGGCGGGAGTCGATCACCTAAGGGACCTCGTGCATGGGGAGACGAAGGAGTTGGAGGAAATCATAAGGAGGATACACGAGATAGAAAACGAGGCAGACGACCTGCTTAGGCTTGCACTAGCTGAGGTATTTAGCCAAAACGACGCGATAACCATCATCAAGTACAAGGACCTATACGAACATTACGAGCTAGTAAGCGACCTCGCTGAGGACGTGGCAGACGTCATGGCAGACCTGGCCGTCAAGTACTCGAAGCAGGGCTGGAAGTAGTCTGATTTGGGTTTTTGATCGTTCGGAAGGTGCTTAACTATTTGTTCGCAAGCTCCAGAAGGACTGGAGCTTTCTTGGGATCGTTTTCTGTGGGCTTGGTGTGACCGTTAAGGGTTTACGCATCGCGACGACAGGTCATTTCGCAACGCATAAATATGAAGCCCAATTAATAAATGGCAAATTGCAAAAAACGTATGGATCTATCTGGCTGGACGACCGGTTTAACGCCATTTCCCTCATAACCTACATGCTTCTCGTGCTTCTGGCCTCCGTTTTTCTAACAAACTGGTTTTCGTTGGGCGACTTCTCGTTTGGCACGGTAGAGTGGTACCACGCGGTCATGATACCATTCACGCTATTTCTCATGATAGTTGCGGCCGCTTCGGTCGGACTTGGAAACAGGATAAGGGCTGCCCTTAACCTGAGCACTTATCCCGTGATAGCGACCACCCTCTTAGGCATAGGTTTTATGGGCTCTCCTGTGGGCACCGTCGCTGAGGGCGTGAGGGACGCATGGGTCATGCTCCTCGCGGTGATTTTCGACGTTGGTTTGTTGATATTTCCGTTCAAGGAAAGAGAAAGGTTCAAGCAAGTGTTCGGCGCTTACGTGCTGTTGTTCGTGGCTTCAGTTTCTGCTACACTTGCTGGACTTTACGGACTGCTTGTTGCGCAGGGGATGTTCGTGGGCTACTCTTCCATGCCTTTCCTTCAGTCATACATAAACGGGCTCGGGATAAACGCCTCGACGTTTGAAGGAAACTTGGTCACCTCTCACTCTCATGAAATGCTTCCAGCTGTGATGGGAGGTATAGTTGCCCTTACCGCCTTCATGGTTCATTATGAGAAGCTGGACCCCGGAAAACGGAAGCTGGTGAACGTCGGAATGCTTGTTTCGACCTTCGGCGTCATAAGCATGAGCTACCTTTACTTCATATCGGGCTTAGGAACGTACTCCATACCCACAATAGCGCCCTTTGGGCCAGGAGGCATGAATGGCTTGGCTCTGGACGACAGCCAGACAGGGATCGTGGGTTGGGGGGCGCTGATATCCCTGGTGGGGCTATGGCCATTTATAAAGAGGAGCTCAGTTAGAATTGCCTCCGTGCTCACCTGGATTTTTGCGATGCTGGCGCTAATAGGGATTGGCTATTACATCGAGTTCAACGAAAGCTACTATGGGTTCGGATCTCCAGGCGTACCTCCGAATGGAGGGCCCGGTTACGCGCATGACGACGCTTTTATGAGTGGACATCTCATGTATCCCTTCTTCTTCCTGCCTTTGCTCGCCGCGGTCACTATATATTTGGACTGGAAGCTTCCTGAGGGATCGCGCATAAGGCCTCTGGTTTACTGGTTATCGCTTTCCGGCATGGTACTGGGCCTCATAGGACTTGCCGTCTTCTTCGTAACTCTGATACCCTACGTGGAAGCGGCAGGGGTCGCGCTAATGGGTGTTGCCATGGCGGTAGGTCTTGCCGGACTTTATGGCCAAAAACTTCGTTGATTTTTTAAAGCCTCGCGCAAGAGGCGGCCTCTAACCCTGCTGATTATCTCGGGAGGAAGCTGCGGTATTTCCCCAACTGCCCTTGTCGCGTCTATGTCGATGCCATCTCTTCTTATGTCTATGTCTTCGTCTGGTTTCACCCTTGTGGCAAGGACCCACGCGAGGGTATCCTCATCTGCTTTCTCGACATCGCTCGGGAATCTGATATTTATTATTCCCTGCGAAGTCTTTGCCGTGTCTATAGCTAAAAGGACCTGTCCACCTCCTAGGAGCTTTACAGGTAACCCATCGCTTTTCACGGAAAACGACGCGTTTCCAGAGCTGACGGCTATGAGCTTAGCAGAAGTTCCCTCCGTTCCAGTCGGATTGGAGCCTATGGAGTAAAGCCCCTTTACGATCTCGACTCTTTCTGGAGAGTAACTCGCGGCCAGGTTAGCCAAAAGACCGTACAGGGAGAGGTTCGTATGTCCCTCGTTTACGAGCGCCAACTTCGAGAAAAGGGGATCTGATGCAAGCAAAAGCAGTCCCAGCTGCTTTGCCAGGCCCGCCTGAGGAGGATCAACATATCCCAATACCATGTAATTGGAAGCGCGCTGAGGCCAGAAAAGCCGGTATGTGTGCCCAGGAGGCATGACCGAGTTCGTCACCCTTTGCACGGCCGCATGCCTTGGGAACGAGAACAGGTTAACGTGCTCATTGGAATTAGATGGCTGAACGTCATAGTATATGGCATCTTTTCTCCTTAAAATCGATTTCACGCGTGCGACGTTCTTTGTGGAGTCAAGCCCCACGTAGCCCGTGTACTCGCTAAATGGCCCCTCGTCGAAGCTCTCGGGTAACACCTCGGCCTCAAGAGCGATCTCGGCCTCGGCCGGCAGTGGGATGTCGTTCTCAACACCCTCCGTTAGGGTAAGCGGTAGGGCGCTTGCCGCCTTCTTGTACTCGTTCTCGGTGAACGACGCCGCTAGCAGGTATAACAGCGGGTGAACTCCAATGATTACCGTTATGGGCATCGGGATGTTCTTCTTGAGCGCTTTCTGAACATACGTGTAAAAGTGGCCCTTTGAGCCGCAATCGAAAGCGTACCTGCCCCTTCCGATAAGCTGTATTCTCGTGAAGCTAAGGTTAACCTCCTCCTTCCTTTCTGGATTTCTGGATGCCACTATGCCACCGGTTATGTAGCGTTGAAACCCCTTTCTCGTGCCATCTTGCATGAAGTGGACTGGCACGGGAAGCCGAAAGACGTCTACGTCACTACCCGTGATTACGACCTCCTTGACGGGCGCGTCTTCTGACATGCGCGGAGTTCCCTCGCTTCCAGTTATGAAGTTCCAACGATCAAAGGCAGAGGTGCGTTGGTCTGCTCCCAGCGCAAAGGCAAGTCTTTCCTCGCTTCCCAGAGCGTTTGTTGCCATGCGAAAGCCCTCATAACCCTTCACGCCTTCGAAAAGTATAACCGGATTCTTCTCTTGGAGGGCGTAGTAACATGCAGTCGGCTCGTAGTTTGGGTCGACCTCATCAAGTCTAACCAAGTCTGAAGGGTTTGCGCGCTCGTATGCTTCCAAAAAACTCCTCAGGGATAACGGGGGATCACCTTGCTCTGAATGCGGCCATTAGGGCGCTTGCAATCACGAAAGCCACGAAAACGACGGTGCCGATTATCACCGGGGAACTTATTGAAAGGAACGTGCCGTAGAACACGAACGCTAAGGCTATCACGGCCGCCGCGACAAGCAATACGTCTACCGCTGTGTACCTGCCCCCGGAGTTCTTTATGGCGCTTGGCATCGATGCGTTTATGAGAACGTGAACGAGCAGGGTTCCGAGGGTAGCTGCGGTGGCGGTGAAAAGAAATGCGTTGAAACCACCCAGCAAGATCGTTGAAAGGGAGGCTATGGCTAAGGCCGCGAAAAACGTGACAAAGGCAGCCACATGCGGTGTGAGCCTTTTACCGTGAACGCTGGACACTGGCGCTGGGAGTATCCCATCCCTTCCCATGTCGAACATAACCCTTGACGTGCTGTTTGTCAAAACGACTGCTCCCGTGAAAAGGCTGTTTATAAACAGGACGGCCAGCAACGCCGCGGCATATGGGCTGATCTCATCATAAACGAGCGAGACGCCTGGGACAAGTGCTGATGCGTAAGTGCCCATCTGAGAAGGACCCCATGCAACGGTAAAAGCGTAAGCGGAGAAAATGAAGAACGCGCCCAATATGAGCGCGGTAAATATGAGGGCTTTGCTGATGTTTGACTTCGGATTTTTGGCTTCCTCACCCAGTGGGGTGGAGTTACCGAAGCCGGCGAATGCCGTGTACATGAAAAGCATCCCAAGCGCTATTCCGGATAATCCCCCGGTAGCGTACTTGGGAGTGAAAACGGCGAGCGTGTTATTTTTGCTTATCAGTATGAGCGCTGCTCCCAAGATCACCACCGTGGTCATTTCTATTGCTGCCATGATGAAGGAAAACCTAGTTGACTCGCGTATTCCTGCGTAAGAGAGCGAAAAGGCAAGGCCTAGCGTTACCAGCAGGAGGAGGAACCATAGATAGGATGGTATGTTTACGTTGAATACTTCTGAAAGCATGGCTGGAACGAAAACCGACATGCTCAAACCCACAAAGGATATGGCCATGATCTGGTAAAAAATGTACATCATGCCGGTGAACACGCCCAGCTTCTTTCCATATCCCGCCTTGACGTAGGCGTAATATCCTCCTGCGCTGGCCACGCGCTTCGAAACCCGACTAATTATGGTCGCGTTTAAGAGCACCAGAAGGAATGCCAATAGCGCGCTTAACGGAAGGGATCCCAGGGCAAACGCCGCAGCTCCGGTCATGGTAGCCACCGCTGCCCCAGCCGGAGCCACCGCGGCTATACCCTGAAAGAGGACTTCCGCAAACCCGATCGCGTCTTTCCTTAACGTTACCTGTTTCTGCATTTTGAAACTGACATGTATCGATATTGGCATTAATAAGAGTATTTGTACGCATAAGTACACGAGTTCCAAATCAACGTTCTTTGATAACAAAAACCTTTAAATCCTGAGGGCCGGCTGAGAAAATGAGATTGGAATACGACGTTATTTACTTGGGCGGAGGGCCAGGAGGCTACGTGGGCGCGGTGACCAGCGCTTCTCTGGGAAAGAAGGTGGCTGTGGTGGAGAGGAAGAAGATCGGTGGGACGTGCGTTAACGTAGGCTGCATTCCCGCAGACGCGGCGCTGGCCGCCGCGGAGACGCTCTACTCCGCCGAACTAGGTGTATTTAACGGTAGCATATCTCTCGACTTCAAGGCAAACGTTCAGAGGGCCAGAGACATAGCTAAGAGGACATCGGAAACCGCGACCTACGTGCTCCAAAGCCTGAACGTTGACGTGATAAACGGCGAGGGTAAGCTCGTCGAAAAAGGGGTGCAAGTGAATGGCGAGACCTTGCACTCCGAAAACGTGGTCTTGGCGACGGGAGCTACGCCCATTATGCCAGATGTGGACGGATTAGACCTTAAGAGGGTCATAACCAGGGAGAACTTTTGGGAGTTACAAGAACTTCCTAAAAAGGTGGTCGTCCTCGAAGGAGGGGAACCCTCCTCAGACATCCTTGAGCTGTCGCAGATCCTTGCAGCGGGCGGAGCGAGCGTGAAGTTCTTGGACGAAAACGATGAGATATTGCCTTGGGAAGACGCTGAGCTCGCGGCCTCGCTTAGGGAAAGCTTGAGCAAGAGGGGTTTCGAGTTCAACATGGGAATAGAGCCAAAAAAGATAGAAGGCAACAAGGTCGTTTACGCTCAAAACGACGAGGAAAAGGAAGCCGAGTTTGACGCCCTTCTGGTGTCATATGGGTGGATGCCGAACGTTGAGCACACGGGAGCAGAGGAGCTCGGGGTTGAAACCGAGCTCGGTTTCATAAAAGTGGATGAGACGGGCCGCACCAACCTACCCTGGCTTTATGCGGTGGGAGACGTCACGACTCACTTGGGCGCAGCCTCCGCAATGCACATGGGGAGGGTTGTCGCGCTTAACATTGCAGGGAGGCACGTCACCATGGATTACAACCAGTTCCCCCGTGGCTGTGCCACTATCCCCGAACTTGAAGGGGTCGGGCTCACTGAGGAGGGAGCGAAGAGGGTCGGCATAAACCCGGTTGTGGGGACCGCGTATTTGGCGGCAAATGAAAAAGCCATAGTGGAAGGACGGCCTGAGGGCATGGTCAAGATAGTGTCAGACGACAAAGGCAACATAATAGGAGGAGGGGTGCTGGGCTCCCATGCGTCCGAGGTAATTCATGAGATAGTTCTCGCCATGAGGATGAAAGCCACCGTGGCGGACCTTGCGCTTTCCAACTTTGAGCATGCCACCATATCAGAATCGGTTCAGGAGGCCGCTCTTAAGGCCTTTTCAAGCTTGGGGTGATGTGAAATGACAAGCATGAACGGGAGAATAGAGCTGAGCGCTTCCAAGTCAAAGGTGCTGGCCTTCGTCACGGACCCAGATCAGTTTTCAACCTGCCTACCGAACGTGCAGGAGTTTGAGAAGAAGACCCCGCAGGAATTTACCGCGAAGTTCAAGGTTGAGCTTCCGGCTGACATGAGAAAAGGCCTTCTGGCTAACTTGGCCAATGTTGGCATAAAGATGAACTTCAAGAGCGAGGTGGCTGGCGATTCTGTGAACATACATGGGGAGGGAAGGTCCATGGGGATGAAGGTGAGCATCGATCTAAAGATGATCGTATCGGAGGCCGCTGGCAAGACGGGCATCGATTGGAACGCGGACGTGAACGCGGGCATGATAATGAAGCTTATGGGAGAAGATAACTTCAAGAAGGTAGCTGACGAAATAATAAATCAGCTGGTGTCAGCCGTTAAGGCAAAGCTAGAAACTGCGTGAGACAGGCTTAAATTTTTTATCGCTGAATTGAGCCATGATACAAAAGGAACTGGGAAAAACGGGAGAAAGGCTTCCCGTAATAGGGCTTGGCACGTGGCAGCTCGGAGAAGGTAGCGGCGAAGAAGCGCTCGTGGCGGGAGTCGAGGCAGGCGCCAAGTTCATCGATACGGCGGAGATATACCACACGGAGCAGATTGTGGGAAGGGCTCTCTCCCGGATCAGGGCGGAGGGAATCGGCGTTTTCGTGGCCACTAAGGTGTGGCCAACCCATTTTCACCACGACGACGTCATTAAGTCATGCGAGGGAAGCCTGAAGAGGCTTGGCCTAAGCACCATCGACCTCTACCAGCTCCACTGGCCAAATCCCTCCGTTCCCATATCGGAGACGGTGAAGGCCATGGAAGAGCTGGTGGACCAGGGGAAAATAAGGTACATAGGAGTGAGCAACTTCTCGGTCAAACAGCTTGAGGAGGCAAGGGCCTCGATGAAGAAGTACGACTTGGTTTCAGATCAGGTCGAGTACAGTCCCTTCAACAGGGAGGCAGAAAAGGAGCTCATGCCTTACTGCGAGAAGGAGAAAATAACGATAATAGCTTACAGCCCGCTTGGGCACGGCCAGCTCTTCAAGGACAGCGAGCTGAGGATAATGCTCGAGAAGATCGGCAACGCTCACGGGAAGAGCTGGGTTCAGGCTGCTCTGGCTTGGCTCGTCTCCAAGCCGCAGGTGGTAGCCATACCCAAGGCATCCACGCCAGAGCACGCGGTTGAAGACGCAGGAGCTGGAGATCTGTTGCTTACCACGGAAGAGATTTCTTCTTTGGACGATTACCTCAAGGACTATCTGTCATCGAGATCGTTCAGGCGTAGGGCTTTAAGGGCGCTTCTCTCAGCCTACATTAGGTTGGGAAGCGCGCTTTAAAGGTCGTTTTCGAATTCTTAGCAGCTAGCCTTTATATGAGAAGGCTTAAATGCGATAAGTCGTCATCATATGAAAATGACTGGATTCGTGGACTTTTTGAGTACGCTTGGTTACCTGTTGCTGGTAGCTGACGTTTACGCTGCCTACGTGCTATTTACGCTGATCAGGGGAGGTTCCATAACGCGCGAGGCAGGAGCGGTACCTCTTAGTCTTGGGTTGGCGTCCATGGGCTTAGGGCTAGCTATGGACGTTGACTGGCCGTTACCTGGTCCCTTTAACTTCATATTTGGAGATCCCTTCCTGCTGTTTGCAGTCCTGTTAATCGCCGCAGGGCTCGAGATTTTGGCCTTTGGAAACCTAAATTACATAGAAGGACTGGCAGTCCCAGTGGGTCTGATAGCGATACTCTACGGGATAATTATAGCCCATAACTCCTTGGATCCAATATATGTTTGGGGTATGTTCATGCTGCAGGGTCTATCTGGGATATTTGCAGGTCCCGCGTTCGCTAACAGCAAGAAGAGGTACCTGCTTTGGATAGCGTTATTGCTGATAGTGCTTGCAGCGCTTCTCACCGCAGCCGTGTGCGTGGAGACGAGCTTCGAGCATGTTGGCGAGTTCGCCAAGTACTACCCGTGATTTTTTGTTTCTTGACGGGCAAGATGCGGATGCTTGCCCTAATGCGAGAAACCTTCAGCCTTTGGCTCTAATAAGCAGGCCGAAGTCCCCCTTAGGGATCTGCCCGCCTGCGAAAGCGCGAGGGCTTCCAGCGAGGGCTTCTAACCTGAGAGAGGCCCTTGCTGGCGGTGCCCTCCCTCGCTTCGCGGGAAGGCGCTCGCGTGCGTGCCGGTGGGCGGCAAGGTGAACAGCCCTCGCGACCGCCCGACGAGCCAAAGCCCCTTCTGTTATATGGCTTAGTTCACAGGGTTACGTTCACAGGGTTACCCATTGTCCTTTTTCTGATGATAGTGATATATCGTCGATGATCTTTTGGTTTAGAAGGCCGTCCTCCAGTGTTGCACCAGGGTAAATGGGCTTATTGTTCGCCACGCAATCGAGAAAGTGCCCAATTTCTATATCGATTGAGTGCTCCCAGCCAAGCACGTGGCCCGGAGGCCACCAGATACCTCCATAAGGGTGAGATGGGTCAGTTGCTATTATGGTTCTAAATCCCGAGACCTTTTGCTCATCATCAAACGTGAAGAAGTTAAGCTCGTTGGGCCTTTCAAGGTTAAAGGCCAAGCTCCCCTTGGATCCATGTACCTCGAACCTGAAGAAGTTTTTCATCCCAGGTGAAACCTTCGACGCCTCAACAACGCCATAAGCGCCACTGGTAAAGGAAAGCAACGCCACAAACGCATCATCTACTTCTTGGGGAACCATCGTGCCGTCGCGCGATGGGAGTTCTTGCTTGACGGTGTACGTCTTTCCCATTATCCCCTTGATCGCTCCCAGCAAGTACAAGGCCATGTCGATGACATGAGACCCTAGATCACCCAGTGCTCCCGTTCCCGAGAGTTCCCTGCTTTGTCTCCACGTGGCCCTAGCGCTGGGGCGCGTGAGGGATTCGTGGAGATAAGCTGCCCTGTACTCATGGACCTTGCCTAGCCTCCCCTCTTCTATTAGCTCTTTGGCTAAAGCCACTGCTGGAAGGAAACGGTAATTGAACGCAAGCATTCCTTTGACGTCATCACCTGCCTTCTTAGATGCTTCAACTATTTCACGAGCCTCTTGTGCGTTCATCGCCATGGGCTTTTCGAGCAGCACGTGCTTTCCATTGTTTAAAGCCGATATGGTTGGTGCAGCATGCATGTGATTCGGGAGGCAATTATCGATCACCTCGCCCATCGAAATCGCCTCGGTCAGATCGGTCGTGTAGGTCTTGAAGCCGAACTTCTTTGCAAAGGCCTTTAGCGAGCCCAGATCCCGTCCATAGACAACGCTCAGCTCGGGTTCTTCGGAAAGCTGAAAGAAGCGAGGGGAAACCAGGTAAGCGTTGGCGTGCGCCTTCGCTATAAACCCATGACCCAATAGCGAGATCTTCATTTTTATCACCGTAGGCCCCGTTCGTTAGAACGGGGAGATAGAAACCATACGCGATAACGTAAAAGTATTTTGGGAACGTTCCCTGAAAACAGAAGCGAAGTTAGCTGCTCAGGGAAAGATGCCCTCACCCCAGGTGCGGCCGCGCCGCAGAAATAGACGAGAGCCAGTTCAGTCCTCTAACTCCGGTTTGGCGTATAACTTTCTTTGGACCCCTGGTTGGAGGTCTTTCTGCGGCTAACTCCGGTTTGGCGTACAACCGTGACCTTAAGGCGGCTTAGCTGTATCTCAACGAGAGCTGCGGGTCGGGTTTGCCCCCGTAACCCCGGTTACTCCGTTCCGAATCTGGCGAGGGCTCCGGGCCTTGAACCACAGGCAACCTCTTCATGGCTAAGGCTGACGTTCACCAATGCTTGGCTTGGGTTTGAGCTATCAATACACCAATAAACCGGGCTAGCCAAAAAGAATGGGATAACTTGGTAAGGCAGGGATTGACCTAGAACTAGCCCTCACGGATCGACGGCTAAACGGGGAGATCACAGCCGGAGAGCTACTCGGATCATGCGTGGGCAATGCCTCAATTTTTGGCTTTGCTTTTTTGGAGATATCTCGTAGGAACCAACGACTTCCGCCCGCTCTAGGGCTCAAGGGCAATCCTTGGGTCATCAGTAAAAAACGGATAAAGTGCCATGATAACGGGTTGCACGTAAAGGTCCCGTCTTGATATCACCTTGGTTAGGTACCCCACCGCTCCCTCGGCATGCTTGCTATCCTTGGCTCCAAAGAACCTGTCAACGGCATCTCCCAGTTCCATACCGGCGCCAATTAGATCAACAATACCCTTGGGCAGGGAGAAGGCTGCCGAGAGGGCAAAGTTCTCCTTGCCGCTTGCCGACGAAGCGTAGACCACCGCATAAGCGAGCGTTTTCGTGGCGTAACTGCAAATCCCTCCTTCAATGCCGATTCCCACGTCGGAGCCTGATATCTTGGTTGACTCCCTTGCCCTGTTTCTGGCCCCCTCAAACGTCTGATCGCAAACTGGCTGGTCAGGTACTCCAGACCGTACCTCGACGGCAATAAGCTCGGCATCGACCTTCATGAGTTTTAGCGCCTCTGCCACCGCCTCGACCTTTACCTTGTTGACAGAGCCCACAGCAACGCGCATTTTCGTAACTGTGATCGGAGCGATAAAAGCGTGGTGAAGGTTAATACGGGCCCTTATGAGTAACGTATGGAAGCGGATGAGCTGAAGCAGTACGCGGTCGTGCTAGAAAACGTCAAGAAGGTCTATGGCGGAGCAGTACCTACTTATGCGCTAAAGGGGATCAACCTGAGGATAAGGAGGGGAGAGTTCGTGTCGGTCGTCGGCCCCTCTGGTAGCGGGAAGTCCACGCTTCTTAACATAATGGGAGTGCTCGACAGGCCAACCGAGGGCAAGGTTTACGTCGGCGGGATAGACGTCCTTTCTCTCCCTGACTCGAAGCTTTCGTATGCCAGAAACAAGTACATCGGCTTCGTGTTTCAGTCATATAACCTGATCAACAGGCTCACCGTGCTTCAAAACGTTGAGCTACCGCTCATGATAAGAGGCATGTCCAAATCGGAGATGGAGGCCAGGGCCATGAAAAGCCTCGAAATGGTGGGAGTTGCTACCCTGGCCAACAAGAAGCCGAATGCGCTGAGCGGAGGACAACAGCAAAGAGTGGCGATAGCCAGAGCGCTTGTAACGGAACCCGAGTTCATCTTGGCCGATGAGCCCACCGGAAACCTTGACACGACAAACTCGTTAATGATCATGGACCTGTTGAAAGCCGTAAATCGGGAAGCGGGTAGGAGCATAGTAATGGTAACGCACAACATGGAATTGGCCAAGATGACCCACAGGATAATTCACATAAGGGATGGGCTCATAGAAAGTGATGAGCGCTTGGGGCGAGATCCATGAGATACGTAGCGGTAATTGCGATTTTGGCGTTGCTCGCTTTGGTGGTATTTCCGGCCAGGGGACAGGAAGTCCTCATCGTAACTTACCAGTGGGGAACCGCGAATCAGCAGATAAGGCCAAGGCCCGGCTACACCAACGTGCCATTTACCGTAGAGGTCGTGCAAATGCCTAACGTGTCCATACTGTACGGGCAACTGAACCTCGAGGGAACACCGGTCAAGAGCGCTTCTGGAGGCCCCTACGCTTACGCAGCTCCTGAGAGCGCGCAGAGCGAGATCTCGCTGAGCAACTCAACCCCGATACCAGGCATATCCATACCAACGGTAACGACTGGTTCGAAGGCAACATTTCTCACTTTTTACCTCAACGTCCCGCAGAGCGCCAAGCCAGGCAGCTATCCCTCGCTCTTAACGCTTGTTTACAGGAAGTCCGGTGCTACCCGCGATTATTTCGCGTACGTTAACCTCACGATCTACGCTCCGGAGAGGCCGGAGCTCGTAGATCCAGCTTGGATAACCGGCAACACGTCGTCATTTCCGTATCCGGGCTTCGGCCTTGATGACCTTCGGGTTTACCTCTCAAACCCAAGCTCAGTACCTTTGCTCGGCGTTAACCTCACGATCTTTCTCCCGCCTGGTGTCCTTGGGCTCAACGGTGAAAGCACTGTCTCTTTTCAGCTGCCTTACGTACAACCAAAGGGCGTTGCCCTACTTCAGTTTCCCTTGAACGTGACGAGCGCGGCTTTGGTTGGAAATCAGCTCATCCGGGCAAACATAAGCTTTCAAGATTACTTCGGAGGGCACTACTCTACACAGGCGTCGTTTAACGTTATGCTTTACGCTAGGCCTAAAGTCGCGCTTCTCGCCAGCAAAGGGCACGCGCAGTCTGGAGGTATTGTAAACCTTAGCCTTATCATATCCGTCCTTTCTTCATCACCCATATATCACGTGACTGTAAAGCCGGAATTTCAGCCGTTTGAGCTCATATCGGGAAATCTTAGCTCGATAAGTTCCATAGGCGGAAGGGATAACGCGACGCTCCGTTACAGCTTCTACGTACCACAAAACGTGCCTCCGGGCATTTATCCAGTTATGTTTACGGTGTACTACGGAGCTCCCTTGCAGTCCGCAGCGCAGTGCACCACTTTCATAACGGTTGCCCAACAGGTTCAAAACCTCTCCGTGTCGCTGACGCCGGCGTATGCCTACTACAACAGGAACAATACCATACTCGTTAAGATGACCAACTGGGGCTCGCCGGTTTACGGCGTTCAGGTCTCCCTCGAGCCCGTTCAGGGGCTGTACGTGGCCCAAGGGAACGGCCCCTGGAGCCTTGGCACGTTGGAAAGAGGAGAAACTGCCGTTTTACCCCTAAGCGTTATCCCAAGCGTACCCGAATCTGGCCCATTGCCGCTTGAGTTCATAGTTACCTACAGGAACTCCATGAACTACACGGAAGAAGCCCGGCTCACCGCTACCCTCTTCCTAAAGGGCCTCATAAAAATCTACGTGACCTCGCCATCTGTTCCAGCGACGGCCATAAACGGGACGAACGCGACTGTTTCTGGCATTCTACTAAATGAGGGTACTTCCGAGGCCTATTACGTCAACGTGGGCCTATGGCCATATAATTGGTCTCAAGAGCAATACATAGGTAGTCTTCCCGCGGACTCGCCCACTCCTTTCAGTCTGTCCGTGTCAATTCCCAAGAACGCTCGGGGAACATACCAGCTCTACGTAAACGTCACCTATCAGGACGCACTGGGCAATTCCTACGTGTACAGCTATCCGATCGCCATATCCGTGCACGAGCAATCTACCAGACCACGCGGCACGATGAACTACGCGCTTGTGTACGCGATAGCGGGCGTCGCCATCGCGATCGCGGCCTCTTCCTATGCATTGGTAAGAAGGCGGAGGCCCAAGCGATGAAGCTCGCGAGCTTTCTTGAGATGGCTTACGAGGCGTTAAAGGAAAGAAAGACGCGCTCCGCTCTAACCATAATCGGCATACTGATCGGACCAGCGGCCATTATAGGGATAACGTCCATGGTTGGGGGATATCGGTCCTACATAACGTCCCAGCTGCTGAAGCTCGGGACGAACACCATGGCCGTTGTGCCCTCTAGCTCTTTCTCCCTAACCCAACGCGACGTTCAGATAATCTCCGGAATAGCTGGCGTTAAGGGCGTGTTTCCGTATTATTACATTCCAGCCATCATAAGCACAGCGGGAGGTAATGAGGACGTTTACCTCTTCGCGATAAATGCCCAAGAGGGATTGGAGGAGGCCGTGCCCGGAATAAGCCTGCTTTCCGGCAGATATCCGCCCGCCTACCAAACCTCGGCGGCGGTGTTGGGTTACCTCGTGGCCAACCCCCGCAACGCCTACTACCCACATTACAAGACCGGGCAAGTGGTAGACGTCCACGTTTACGCAAATGGGAGGCTCACGCAGAAGAGCTTTCTTGTCACCGGCGTGCTCAAGGAGTTCGGCCAGAGCTTCTTCGTTGACGTGGATGAGGACATTTTCGTTCCTTTAGCGACGGGCCAGCAGCTCACCGGGAGTTCGGCCTACAGCGGCATACTGGTGGTCGTTTACAATTCAGGAGACGTCGATCACGTCAGCAGCGTCCTTGAGTCGCTTTACGGCAATCAGGTGACGATATACACGGCCGAAGAGGGAATAAGCATCGCGAACAGCGTAATAGGGTCGCTCAACGCGCTGCTGGTCTCCGCGGCCGCCATATCTCTTCTCGTGGCCTTCGTGGGAGTTACCACTACCATGTTCACCAGCATAGTGGAAAGGACAAGGGAGATAGGGCTGCTTAAGGCGCTCGGGTTCACGAACGTTGACGTCATAGGGATGTTCGTAGCCGAGTCAGCACTTATGGGCATAATGGGAGGGATCGCAGGATCGGTGCTGGGAGTCGCTATCGCTTACCTGCTTAGCTACCTCAAACCGGCCAGCGGCCTTGGCCTCACGTCGTTCATACCCCCGGTGATCTCTCTCGAGACCGTTTTCATGGCCTTCGGCTTATCTGTGCTGGTAGGCATAGTAGCTGGCATGATACCCGCCTATAGGGCATCACGGCTCATGCCTGTGGAGGCCCTAAGGCACGATTGAGCGCAAAAGGTTAAACGGCCCGCTGCTATGGGATTCATGCGGAAGACTAAGATAATAGCGACAGTCGGCCCTCCCTCGATCTCCTTGTTGGGGGAGATGAACAGGTACGTTGACGTGTTCAGGCTTAACTTCGCTCACGGAGATGTCGCTCAGCACTCTCAGTACTTCAAGGCGATAAGGGCCAAGGCACCGGGCAAGCCCATATTAGTCGATTTGCCGGGGCCAAAGCTGAGGCTTGGAGACATGCCAAATCCCGTAAAACTGTCAAGGGGGCAAATCGTTACCTTTTCGAAGAGCGGAGAGGGGCTGCCAGTAGAGGACGACGCGTTCTATAGCGTCGTGGAAAGCGGTAGCATTGTACTTCTGGCCGACAGTGAGGTAAAGGTAAAGATAACCTCGGTCGAGAAGGACAGAGCTGAGGGAAAGGTAATCGAGGGAGGGATATTAACATCCCGTAAGGGCATAAACGTGCCCAAGCTCAAAGTAAAAGTGGGGTTAACGCCATCCGATAGGTCCCTGCTTGAAGAGGCAAAGGCACTAGGCGCGGACGCCATAGGACTTTCTTTCGTGGTCAGCGCCGACGAGGTCAGGGAGGCCAGAAGCTTGTACAAGGAGGCCTTCTTTATAGCCAAAATCGAAAAGGCAGATGCCCTGAGGAACCTTCAGAGCATAACCGAGGAATCAGATGGGATAATGGTGGCAAGAGGAGATCTGGGTGTTGAGGTAGGACTCGAGAGGCTGCCAGGCACGCAGGAGAAGATAATAAGGGTGGCAAGGGAGGCAGGCAAGCCCGTTATACTAGCGACGCAAGTCCTTGAGTCGATGGTTAACAATACCTCTCCCACGAGGGCAGAGGTGATCGACGTGGCCAATTCGGTCAACAAGGGGGTTGACAGCATCATGCTAAGCGACGAAACGGCGGCAGGACAAAATCCCATGGCAGCGGTGAGGTACTTGGATGGCATCATAAGAAAGGCCGAGTTCGACCTTTCCCCTGGCCCAGTCCCAGCTGCTAGGGATGAAAATGATGCCATGGCCTTTGCGGCAGTGAACGCCGCCAAGATAGCCAAAGCAAGCGTGATAGTGGCCCACAGCAGGAGCGGCCTCACGGTCGCACGCGTGGCAAGGCTGAGGCCTGACCAGCCCATACTTGCGTTGGTCGAGAACGAGGAAAAGTTCAGGCAGGCGAGGTTTTACTGGGGGGTGGTTCCGTCGTTAACCCCAAGCAGCAAGGAGGTTAGCCAGCTCTTCTCGCAGTCGTGGAACGAGGCCGTAAAGGCAGGGCTTGCCAGAAAAGGCGACAAGGTCGTCGTGGTGGCAGGCGAACCCATGTCAAGAGAGGGCGTCACAAACCTCTTGGAACTGCACGAGGTGTGAAGTACCCACTTCGAGGTACGTTGGTCTGCGACGCCATCTTCAGGGCTTGCTCATCTTCTGATTGCCAGTGATATTCGAGCTTTGAAGCGACTTGCTCTAAGGTAAGTGCTGAGGGGCTCATCGTGGCGTTAAAGCGCTTATCAGGCCAACCGCGGTTTCCAGAGAGGATGTTGCACATCGCGCGCGTGACCTATGCGTACGCGACTGCCGACGCGAATTTGCTCCCTCATAAATCCGCTGAGTTCTCGGTTTGTTTCCAAGTCCTAAGAGGAGAACTCTATGAACGCCCTCCCATTGTAGCTGCGTTCGCTAGTCGAAAGTGATGCGAGCGCGTCGCGCCCGCTTTCCAAAGGGAACTTCTTCCAAGTCCTTACTCTCAGGTTAGGCGCGAACCTGATCAGGTCAAACATCTCCCTTCTTGTGCCACCGGTTACGCCTATGAGCTTTACGTGATTGCCGTAAAGCCAGCTTAGGTTAAGCGTCACATCACCTCCCGTCAGCACGCCAAAAGTCACAAGCCTTCCAAATGGAGCGAGCACGGAAAGGCCCTGATCCCAAACCGCCTTTCCCACCGAGTTCACGACGACGTCTGCCATCCTTCCATTGGTTACTTTCTGGACCTCTTCCTTTAGGTTATCGTACCCGAGCACGTGATCCGCACCGTCCACTTCGACCCTTCCTCTAGAAACCGCTATGGTCTCAGCGCCCAGTATCTTCCCAAGCTGAACCGCGAAACGCCCAGTGTTTCCCGTCGCCCCAAGGACGACTAGGTACTCTCCTGCCCTGAGCTCGGACTCTCTCAAGGCGTGATAGGCTGATATGGCAGCCGTGGGCAAGCTGGCTGCCAGTTCCCATGGCATGTCGCCAACCTTTATGGCGTTCCTCGCAGGTACCGGATAGAGTTGTCTGTATCCCCCATCGGTGATGACGCTCATTATGCCTCCGTTCCTGCACATGTTTTCCCTGCCAGAGACGCACATATCACAGGTTCCATCGAAGACGCGGTTGTACACGGTGACGCGATCTCCTGGCTTTAGGTCCGTCACCAAGCTACCAACGCTCTTGATCACCCCTGCGACCTCGGCGCCGGGTATGTGCGGTAGCTTAACGGGAATTCTCTCGACAACAGCGAGGTCTATGGGGTTCACGCCTCCAAGCTTAACCTCAACTACCACCTCATCGGGCTTGGGTTCAGCGTCAGGAAGATCAACTGCTTTAAGGTTTTGTATTCCATTTCTTTCAAATAATAATGCTTTCATAATATATAACGCTGTTTTTGCTTATAAGTGCTTCTGGCTTATGTAAAGCGGCGGTGAGCGAGGCGAACAGAGGATTCAACAGATCTCGACGAAAATGGAACTACGCGGTATTACCTTTGCCATTGGCCGGTCTCCGGTAAAAAACGTAAATTCCCATGCAGGAAAGAACTATGAAGGGTGAAACGGATCCCGGTAAACCTCAATATCATATACGCCTTTTGAAGGGTCAAGTACCGGAGTTCGTGCTTCTCCCGGGTGACCCGGACAGGCTGAAGTTGATCTCGTCCCTCTTATCAGATGTGCGCCTACTTTCCGAGAGCAGAGAGTACGCCTCCTTGGTGGGAAGCTACCGTGGGGTCAAGGTTGGCGTTGTATCCACCGGGATAGGAGGACCATCGGCTGCCATAGCGCTCGAGGAGCTCTGGAGGTTGGGGGTTAGGTATGCCATAAGGGTTGGCACGACGGCATCCATAAGCGATGACGTAAAGGTAGGGGACCTTGTCCTTGCGAGGGCGGCTGTGAGAAATGACGGCACTTCAAGGTATTACATTCCGCAAGAGTTTCCTGCCATCCCAGATTTTAGGCTACTCCTCGAGATGCACTCGATATTGGCGCGCACGTCAGGGACGCTCGGAGTTAGGTATCATTTGGGACTTGTGAGCTCTGATGACGCCTTCTACATGGAAGATGATGAGTTTATTAAGCGCCTAAGTTCGATGGGAGTCACCGATGTCGACATGGAAACGGCAACCCTGTTTGCGGTCGGCATGATCAGAGGTGTATCGGTGGCGTCGATAATGGCAGTTAACGGCAACTTGGTCACTGGTCCCGCGTTCGATAATGGTCCCGTGGTCAGAAAGGCCATATTGGCTGAGACAAAGGTCGCTCTTGAAACGATTTACAGGATAAACACCCAAACAAAAAAAGGCTAAAATTTTTCAGTTCACGCAATCAGAGCTTGCCTATGTCGCTTGGTACTTTGATGGTTATGGGCGAATCTCCTACCTTCCAGCCCGCGGGTATTATGTCGAACTGGTCAGCGGTTCCTGGATGCGAGTATATGTAGCGAAGGCCCTCGAAGGCGTTGTATATGTGGCCTACGTCTTTTCCTAGCCTGTCGTTGAAGACCGATATGTACTGAACTATACCATCGGGGTCGATTATCACTGTTCCCCTCTTGGTCATGCCAGTTTGCGTGTTCAGGAATCCGTACGAAGCTGATATGGACTTAGAAATGTCGTCAACTAGTGGGTACATTACCTTTCCAACGCGTGGGCTTGTTTCCCACCAAACCTTGTGCGAGTATATGGAGTCAGTGCTTACCGCAAGCACCTCGGCGTTTGCTGCCTTGAACTTGTCGTAGTAGCTTTGGAAAGCCTGAAGGTCCGTGGCGCATACAAAAGTGAAGTCACCCGGATGGAACGTGATTATGACCCATTTTCCCTTGTAGTCCGAGAGCGATATCTTCCTTATGGATTTGTCGGCTGGGAAGAACGCGTTTGCACTGAAATTCGGCGCTGGATATCCTACCTCTATCATTTGTGGTCATGAAATACCTTCAGTAATTAATAAGCCTTATGACCCTGTTATCACATGGAATTCCGTTTTCCTCGACGCAAAACGATTTTTCGCAGACCACCGGACAGCATCTGCAAAAGGCGGAACTCCGCGAGAAACTCAAGAGAAACGCCTACCGCGAGCAAGAAAAACTCGCAGTACCTTGCATCGGCAGCTGTCGCGCTAAAGGCGAGTTGGTTGTCCAAGGAAGTCGCGGCCACTTCCCCCTTTGAGCCTGTACCCACCGTCAACTGGTATCACGACGCCGTTGACCCACCGAGAGCCGTCGCTTAATAGCCACAAAAGCACAGATGCGTAGTACTCAGGTGGAGCCTCCAGTTCGCCCAATTTCCTTTCAGCTTGGACGCCATTTGGGCTAAAGGTACCTCCTATCACGCCAGGCGCCACTCCGTTTACCCTTATGCCACTGTCCAGGAGCTCAAGAGCCATGAGCTCTACGGCCTTGTTCAACGCGGCCTTTGCCACGGAATACGAGATCTGTTCCTTTTCGCTTAGAAATGAACTTATGGAAGTTGCAAGTACCACCGATGAACCATAGTGAAGATATGGCAGCGCGGCAGATACCATGCGCAAGGGGGATACGAGGTTGGTCCGAACCATCTCGTCAAGGGCGCCGAGATCCTTCGTGGAATCCGGTGTGAAAGCCCCAATGGTCACGGCAAGGTCGTCTATACCTTCCAAGGCCTCGCAAGCCCTCCGGGCAATTAGCTTTGATCCTTCATCGGTAGATGCGTCGCCCTGCACGACTTCCAATTGGCCGATCGATGAAAAAGAGTTGGCTATCTCGCGAAGCCTCTCGACGTTTCTGGCCGCTATGGCGACCCTCGCACCCCCTTTTAGTAGGGCATACGCGAGTGCGGCTCCAAGCCTCCAGCTTACTCCGACCAGAAGCACTTTTCTGTTTTTCATCACGAGATATTGGGCCCTTCGGACTTAAGCGGTTGCCTGCACAAGGGGATCTCTCCGGCGAAGACCACCTCATTCCCGCTTAGCCGGAACTTCAGCGATCTCACCCTTACGCCTGCGCCTAGGGCTTCCCAGAACGCCCTTGAAAAGCTTGGGTCTGTCTTTTCATTGGGGGCGAAGCAAAGCGCGTCATCACGCATTATGAGGACTAAGAGCTCAGAGCTATGCCCCTCAAGCCTTAGGCGAGTTAACTCATTAACGTGCTTAAGCCCGCGCTTCGTCGGTGCATCTGGAAAAAGCGCCTTTCCGTCGATCACCAGCGTGCATCCCTTGACCTCCGCATAAGTGTCGTCGTAGGCGAAGTCCAGCCTGCTGTCTCCGATCCTTACTTCTCTTCTGGCGCTCGGTGGGAGAAACGCGGATGCTACATCAGAGTGTATCCTGCTGTCAGCAATTACCCATGTGCGGGCGTTCAGGAACGCCGTGATCGAGCAATCCGTCTTCTTGCCCCTTGTCTTCCTTATTAACAGGGGGGTTCCAGGCGTTAGCTCGGGGATCCTCCCGGGGTCGTGGAGGTGGCACTTCCTTATCGTTCCCTCTTGATCAACGAGGGCCAAGAACCTGTTCACCCTTTTGATCAGCGTGGCTTGGAAGAGCTCATCGAAAGAGTAAACCACATCTCCTGCCCGCATCAAGGCAAGAAGTCGCAGGAGTTAAGCCTATCTGCAGCGATCTTGACATTTTATGGAGATCTATTATCATCCAAGCTGCATTTCAAGCTACAATCTGATAAAGGGACTTGAATCCGCGGGATATCTGGAAGCCGTGCACTTGATCAACACAGCACAAGAGTTTCAGGAAGCCATGGAAAAAGGCGTGATTTCCGTTCCTTACGTATTTGTGGGTGGAAGGCCCATGTTGGTCGACCCGGTTACTTACGATGAGGTCATAGACCTTTTTGAGGGAAAAAAGAGGGCATCCATAACGATTGATCAGGCTGCTCAGAACTTCGTCAAGTCCGTTTCCGCAAGTGCCTTTGCGGCCACCGCCTGCTTATTGAGGGGTAGTTTCAGGCCTCTGCTGAGCGGAGGTTTCCCGTTTGCCGCATCGAAGGTGTACTTGCACGGTTATGACTTTCGCCTCGGCGAGCTTTTGACCTATATCAGCGACAACGATGCTCGGCTTTTCGAAGAAAGCCGTGATCATCTCGTAAGGTCCGTCGCGTACAACTTGATGAGGATATCCTTCTGGTCTGGAAGCGAGGATGGCCTTGATGACTTGGCGATCAAGATGCTTTTGTTGGCCAGGGGAAGCTTAGGCAGGGTTGCTATCCCGTACCCTCCCGATATTAGTGATGCGCTGGTGAAGTCCATAGGCGAAATTCTTGCTGAAAGGGGCGAAAAGTACCTTGAAATGCTCAAGCGGGAACGTGAGACGATACTATCCGATGAGAAATACAAAGCGTTTCTTTGAATGAAACTAGAAAGGCATAAAAATCGTGCTGCCATTCTAGGTGGCATGTCAAGCAAGACGTTGAAGGTTGGCATAATTGGGGCTGGGGCGGTCGCACCCGCACACGTTGAAGCGTACAAGCAGATACCTTGGGTCGAGCTTGTCGGTGTGGCAGACATAAAAGCTGATAGAGCGAAAGATGCCGCTAAGAAGTGGGGAATACCGGAGGAAAGGGCTTTCACAGATTACCATGACCTTCTGGAGCTTAAGCCGGATGCCGTGAGCGTTTGCACTTGGCACAAGGCCCATGCTCCCGTAACCATCGACGCGCTAAACGCCGGGGTAAACGTCCTCGTGGAGAAGCCTATGGCTCCCACGGGAGATGAGGCCTACGCCATGTACAAGGCGGCGGAGAAAAACGGAAAAGTACTCATGGTTGGGTTCCAGAGTAGGTATAACCCTGAGCTTCAGGCGGCCAAGAAGTTCGTGGATTCCGGTTTTCTGGGCAAGGCTTACTACGCCGAAGCTGCAGGCGGAGAGGTAGGTGCCAGGAGAAGGGGAATACCGGGAGAGAGCTTCACGAAGCTTGAAACCGCAGGAGGGGGCGTGACCCTTGACATAGGAGTTTACGTGTTGGATACTGCCCTCTACCTGCTAGGTCATCCCAATCCGGTGTCCGTGAGCGGGTTCACCTACGCGGGCATAGGAAAGAACGAGACCGCGGTGGGCGTAGGTGCCCCTACATGGGCTGGGCAGTGGTATCCAAAGAACTTTGAGGTCGAGGACTTCTCGGCCGCCTTCATAAGGTTCGAGGACGATCTGGTCATGACTTACAAGCAGGCGTGGGCCATGCACGCGGAGTCCTTGGGCAACCCCATATTACTCGGCACCAAGGGAGGTCTAACGCTGAGCCCGCTAACCCTATACACCGACATGAACGGCTACATGGTGAATATAAGTCCGCAGCACTTACCCGAGAGGCGTGGCCCGTGGTTCTACCAGAAGGTGTACGACTTCCTTGTCGCGGTTAGGGACGGAACAAAGCCTCCAATTGACACCAAGGGCATAGTCAAGATGCATTACCTCATCGACGCCATATACGAGTCAGCCAAGACGGGGTCCGAAGCCAAGGTCAAGCTTCCGGCGGACATCAAATAAGCCTTTAGCTTGCTTTTTTTATTTGCCGGGGCCCATGATCGCAGCTCCCACTTGAAATCAGATGAAATAGATCTTGAGTGGTGAGGCCCTACTTCGCGAAGTCGCGTAGGAATTCTACTGTGTGATCAATGGCCTTGTAGTAGTTCTCGAGAGATATGTTCTCGTTTGGAGCATGAGCGTTGGAGCCACTTGATCCAGCTCCTATGGCGCTTATGGCGTCTGGTATGCCGGCGATCCTCGTGAAAACCCACATGGGTTGGGTTCCAGCGCTCGTGGGTATGATAACCGGGTCCATTCCGTATACGCGCCTGGCCGAACTCTCCATGGCCCTTACGAGTCTTGAATTTGGGGATGTCCTTGCGGCGTACTCTGGGCCGAGATTCCTTATTTCAGCAACCATACCAAATGCCTGCATGCGCTCACGGAGCGCCTCAAATATCTTATACGGGTCTTGATTGGGCACGAGCCTGAAGTCTATCTTTGCGCTTGCCGAATGGGGAATTATGGTCTTGCTCCCTGGGCCCGTGTAACCTGAAATGAACCCATCAACGTTAAACGTGGGTTCCGCGTAGAGGGCGCGAAGTAACGACTCCCTATCGTTAAGCTTGAGCTTGTTAACTCCAAGGCTTTTCATGAGCTCGGCTGGATCTTGGTCAAGTTTAGATAATAGCTCATCGAACAAGGGATCTGGCTTTTGGACGTCATCGTAAAAGCCCTTTATGGTCACTTTGCCGTTCTCGTCTACAAGCGATGAGAGGAACTTCATAAGCTGGATCGCCGGGTTTTCCACCAAGGACGCCATAGATGAATGGATGTCCCTGGAGCCGCCCTTCGCGTCTATCTGAACGTATAATATCCCCTTAACTCCAAGTATGATCTGGGGCCTTCCCTTTGCGTCTAGCCCGCTTCCCTCCATGAGAACCCCATCGGACTTCAGTTCCCCCGCTACGCCTTTAACGTAATCTGCAAGGTGAGGACTACCAATCTCTTCCTCTCCCTCAAAGAGAAACTTCACGTTGACGCCCAGCTTTCCTTCATCCATCAATCTCTTCACTCCAAATAACCTTGCCATCAGGGTTCCCTTGTTGTCTGACGCTCCCCTTGCGTACACCTTGCCCTCTTCTATCGTTGCCGAAAAAGGGGGAAACTTCCACTCCGACTCGGGATCGACTGGTTGAACGTCGTAATGGTTGTACATGAGGACGGTCCTTTCGGACCCAACGTTGACCTCTCCCCTTACAACTGGATTACCCGCCGTCTTGTTGACGCTGCTCTCGAAGCCAAGCTTGTCCATTAGCGATGCCAAGGCCTCGGCGGCCTCCAGCACCCCCTCACCAGTGGCGGAAACCGAGGGCATTTTCAAAAATTCCAGCAAAGAATTGAGCGCTTCTTCTTTATTGTAGGTCATGGGCAAAGCAAGCAGAACGAGATAAAAGCGTTGCCTCTCTAAGCGGCTGTTGCCTATCTTTAAAAGCCTACGGCACTAGATCTCATGCAGAGCGCCAGTCCCCTAGAGGTCAATTCGCTCGTGGTGAAGTACGGTGAAAAGGTTGCGGTAGATCACCTGAGTTTCTCCGTTAAGCCTGGAGAGATATACGGCCTTCTGGGCCCCAACGGAGCGGGGAAGTCATCCACAATAAAGGCCATACTCGGGCTGGTTCCTGCCCAAGAGGGCACCATAAAGGTCATGGGCAAACAGGCGCCCTCAAAGGAGGTCATGAACTACATAGGCGCAGTCCTAGAAAGTCCAGCCATATTCGACGTTTTAACCCCGCTGGAGTTCTTCGAGTTCGTGGCCTCCGTGAGGCGGGTCAACGACCCATCGAGGCTTAACGGTCTTGTGGAGGCCTTCGAGCTGCGCCAGTATCTAAAAACGCCGATCGCGTCTCTTTCCATGGGAAACAAGCAAAAGGTTGCGGTCATAGCTGCGATGCTGCACCGGCCCAAATTGCTGTTGCTGGATGAGCCGTTCAACGGGCTCGACGTGAAGTCTGTGAGGATTTTCAAGGAGCTCTTGAAAATGCACGTGGAAGGAGGGGGCTCCGTCATCTTTTCCACTCATATAATGGACGTCGCGGAGAAGATATGCACAAGGGTGGGCATAATAAACGAGGGTAAGATGGTCGCCGAGGGAACGGTCGAGGAGCTGAGGAACCAAGTTAAGGCGGCCTCGTTAGAAGACGTATTCCTCAAGGCCACGGAAGAAGAGGAAGAGGTTAAAAGTCTAATAAACGCTTTATCGGGCGCTTGAATCATGCAGTGGAAGGACATATGGGATATAGCGGGAAAGGTTTACGACGAGCTCATGTTCCAGGGATACGCCGCTTCGAGGCTCACCGGGCTTTCGCCGACGGAGAAGATCGCGTCAAGGCTTGCAAGGAACGCCAAGCTCTACAAGTACTTGATGAGCGCAGTATACGGCGGTATGATCGTGCTGACCATGGCCATGGGTCTCCTAGATAGGTCTTACTTTGCAGGCATATCGGTGACGATCTTCTTCTGGGTTTACATACTTGTTTTCCTGTCAGCTTTTCAGATCAGTTTCTCCATATCCTCATCTCCTCACATAAGGAATTTTTTGAGCACCCTTCCCTTGGATCGCGCCGAGCTTCAGGCCACCTCAGCCGTTTCCATACTTAGATCGGTTGACGCCCCAATATTGGTATCGTTGATCGTTCCCGTTTTTGGTGGGACCATTTACGGCTTTACTTACGCGGTCAATTTCTTAGTGGCTTCGATATCGGGAATATCGCTTGCGCTGGCAACGGACGTGGCCCTATCTTACGGCTTCCGCAAGGTATCTGTGGGAAGCAAGGTGAGCGGCCTGATCAGGGCTGGCTCCATAATTCCCGTGGTGCTGCTGGCCGGAGTCGCTTATGACGTACCCATATTCATAGCGCAGCACTGGAGTTCTTACCTGGCCTTTGTTCCAGTGCTCAACCTGTATTGGATAAACCGGACCTGCATGGCTTTATCCGGCGTTTACGCGGTGCTCTTCCTCGCTCTCGCCGTTTACGGCTTCAGTAAGCAGGCCATATACCTTCTCACACCTGAACAGTACATCGGTAGGTCCTTCGAGGGGGAAATCAAGGTTAAGCAAACCAGCCCGGCGGTAGCCATAATCACGCTCGACTTCAGGCAGGCCCTTCGCTCAAGGCTTGCGGGCATGCTGGCGATACCTGTGATTTACTTCGTGTTGGCAATCATCACGGCAGTGACAAGTAGGTCTCTCATAAGCAAGGATTACTTGGTTTTCTGGGGGAGCTATGTGGTTCCAATGACCTTTGCGTCAGCGATGCTGGCGTATGCCCTTTATGCCTCGGAGGAACGGGGACTGGCCACTTTCATGACGCTGCCCATATCGAAGCTCGAAAACTTCTTGAGCAAGTGCATGGTTACGATGGGAATATATGCGGTTGTCGGCGCCCTTATGTCTGCGCTCGTGGTGTACTTCGGAAAGCCCAGCTACTGGCTCCCGATTATGCTCATGGAGTTTCCATTGATGGCAACCGTCGCCTTTGCCGGATATTACTTCAGCAGGGTTTTCAAGGGGGGCGGGGCAGGCATGGCGAACTCCGTGACCGCCGTGCTCTTCACCGTTGGCGTTATATTCATAATAGCTATTCCCAGTGGCGCGTTCATGATTGCGGCTTTCCTCACCAAGAATTTGGCCATCTCATCTGCGGCCCTGCCGGCATTATCGCTTGTGGAAATGGCACCCTTTCTTTACGTGCTTTCAAGAGATCGAGGGGTAGCGAGCAGGGGCAAGATGCGGATGCTTGCCCTAATGCGAGAAACCTTCAGCCTTTGGCTCTAATAAGCAGGCCGAAGTCCCCCTTAGGGATCTGCCCGCCTGCGAAAGCGCGAGGGCTTCTAACGAGGGCTTCCAGCGAGGGCTTCTAACCTGAGAGAGGCCCTTGCCGGCGGTGCCCTCCCTCGAGGCTCCATCCGTCGGTACGGGATAGTTCACAAAGAACCCGAACTTCCTTTCCAATTCCAAACCCAACCCTTTATAAGGGGTTCAAGTTAATCTTTCAAGTTGATAGACGTCGTTAGCGTACCTAAGGGCGTAGTTGTGGAAGCGGCGCGGGAACCCGAGGGAGAGAAAAAGGAAATAAAGTTCAGGTTTTCCCTCGATGAGAAGAAGGTGATCGGCACCTTTGGGGACGAGCTCAAATGGGGTGCGAGACTCGTCAAGTTTTTGAAGACTAACTCCATAGACGAGGCATCTATAGTGCTCAATGGACTGAGCGCTGAAAAAGTCGCCATAGGCGCAAGGCTCGCATTGTACCGCTTCAGGAAGTACGTAAGTTCTTCGGACGAAAAGGAACCCATCCTACACGTTGTTGGCAAGGAGCATGAAGAGGAGGTGAACCGCGCGAACTCGATCTGCGAAGCCGTGGAGCTCGCGAGGGATCTTGCTAACGAGCCCGCCATCTCAGTTCCGCCACTGACATTTGCTCAGGTGGCGAAAGAGAAATTAAAGGGCCTTCCCGTCGAGGTTGAGGTATTAGAGGAGGAAAGGCTTCGGAAAGACGGCTTCGGTGGCATAATAGCAGTGGGAAAGGGCTCCGCCAATCCGCCGGCTCTATTGGTCATGAGGTATAACGGAGGTCAAGGAAAACCCGTGGTGCTGGTGGGCAAGGGAGTCGTCTTCGATTCAGGTGGATTGAATCTGAAGGTCGGAGGCGGCATAAGGAGCATGTACATGGATAAAAGCGGCGCAGCGGACGTTGTTGGGGCCGTCTACGGCGCTGCCAAGCTCAAGTTGAACAGAAACGTTGTGGGAATCACTCCCTTGGTTGAGAACATCCCGTCAGGAACGGCGATAAGGCCTGGGGACATAATCAAGATGTACTCAGGAAAGACCGTGGAGGTGGCAAACACCGATGCAGAGGGAAGGCTGATCTTGGCTGACGCAATTTCCTACGGGAAAACCTTCGACCCCCAGGAGATAGTAGATCTTGCCACCCTAACTGGGGCGCAAGTCGTGGCCCTTGGAAGCAAGGTGGCAGCGGTAATGGGAAACGACGATCACTTGGTCAGCTCCCTCATAGAGAGCGGAAAGAGGACGGAGGAACTTCTCTGGCAGCTTCCGCTGTTCGATCTCTACGAGGAACTGGTAAAGGGAGAAAGGTCGGATCTTAAGAACATCAGCGACACCGGCGAAGCTGGTAGCATAGTGGGCGGAACGTTCCTCAAGTTCTTTGCCGAAGGCACGCCTTGGGCCCACGTAGATCTAGCAGGTCCCGCGATGCTCAACGCCGAGTGGGAGTGGATGAACAAGGGAGCTACCGGCTTTGGCGTGAGGTTACTGCTGGATCACCTGAAAGGTCGAATGGTTTTTATTTGAAGCCGCTAAGGCTTTATGAACGATCAGCGTTCTCCCATGAGCGTGGAGGAGCTAAGGGTACTTGACCTTAACGCCGCGTGGCTTGGCCTTTCTCCCTCGCTTCTGATGGAAGCCGCCGGTGAGGCGGTGGCAAGGGAGCTCGCTGCCAGAGTAAAGGAGGGCTCCTCGGTTCTGGTGCTCTGTGGCTCGGGCAACAACGGGGGAGATGGGCTTGTAGCGGCGCGCAGGCTTTCGGCCATGGGATATGACGTGACGGTTGGGTTAACCTCAAGGGCTGAGGAGCTTTCGGGCCCACCGAAGGAAAAATTCGAACTTCTATCTCGGCTTTACACCGTGAAGGTGTTTGAAAGGGCTGACGCCGAGGCCGTTAAGCGCCTGATTTCGAGCGCGCAAGCGGTCATAGTGGCACTGGTCGGAACGGGAGTAAAGGGACCCCTCAGGGAGCCACTCCGCTCCATCGTTACGGTGGTAAACGCAAGCAATGCCTTCAAGTTGGCCGTTGATGTGCCAGCCGGAATCGATCCAGACAGCGGAGAAGCCGGAGACGTCACCTTAAAGGCGGACCTGACCGTTACCATGCATGCCCCAAAGTTGGGGTTTGCACGCCACCGTTTAAATTACGTGGTGGCTGACATTGGGATACCTAGGGAAGCGGAAACCCTCGTGGGCCCAGGCGACGTTTTCGTGGCGCTTCGGGCTAGAAAACCAACTGCCAAAAAGGGAGATATGGGCAAGCTGCTCGTCATAGGTGGGGGAAGGTACTACACGGGCGCGCCGGCCTTGGCGGCTCTCGGAGCCATGAGGACTGGGGTAGACCTAGTAGCTGTTGCCACGCCAGAGTGCGCAGCCCCCACAATTAGGTCTTACAGCCCCGCCATAATAGTTCACCCACTCAAGGGAGAAGTGCTGACCGAGGAATCGGTTTCGGAGCTCTTGCCCCTAATCGCAAGATACGATGCAGTTGTGTTCGGCATGGGAATAGGAAGGGAACCGGAAACCATGGGCGCCGTGCCCAAGATCATAAAAGAACTCAAGAGGCTTGAGAAACCCTATCTCATAGATGCCGATGCGCTTCACGCTCTACCAGAAAACCCTGGCGGGGTGCTCACTCCGCACGCCGGCGAGTTCGCGGCAATGACGGGTTCTAAGCCTTCCGAGGAGCCGGATAGGGGAGCTGACTTCGAGCGTTTGATGGCGGTAAGGGTGAATGACGTCATGAAGGCATCGCTGAGGCTTGGATCCGTTATCTTACTCAAGGGCAAGTACGATGTCATAACAGATGGAAAGAGATACAAGCTCGACGGTACGGGCAATCCAGGCATGGCCGTAGGAGGAGTCGGCGACGTGCTATCAGGCGTCATAGGGGCGTTTCTCTCTTGGAAAAATGAACCCTTTAGGGCGACCTGCGCGGGCTCTTTTGTGACAGGGGTGGCCGGTGACATAGCGGCCTCAAGAAAGGGCTATCACTTGCTTGCCACAGACGTCATAGACTCCATTCCCGATGCGTTTTCCAAGTATTGGCCGGGATACCGATTCCCCTTGCCGAGTTAACTTCCTAGCCGTTGTCTGCGTAAGAAATTAAATTATTAGAGATATCCTAAGCAGCGCTCGCAAGCGTTAAAAGCTTGCACATGAAGGTGACATGGACGCGGAAAATCCCCTAGTTACCATAGCGCTGGCTGTGAAGAACAACGCGAGAACCATAAGGGACGCTCTTCGCTCTTGCTTCGAGCAGACTTATGAACCCAAGGAAGTCATTGCTGCTGATGGCCTCTCTACGGATGGAACCCTCGAAGAACTCAAGCGGTGGCCTTTGAGGCTCCTCTTGTCAGACGAGGGGCGTGGCCTGGCCTACGCTAGACAGCTCCTTCTGGAGCATGCAAGGGGAGAATACATCCTGTGGGTAGACGGCGATCACGTACTTCCCCCGGATTTCTTGGAAAAACAAGTCGCATACCTCAAAAAGCATCCAAACGTGGGAGCCGTTGAGGGAATTACCTATCCGTACGACGGAGGGCTAGTGGCGTTCGTTGAGGGAATTACCTGGACCGTTTCGGCATTTAGAAGGGCAAGGCTGGGTCCCACGCTGCCCTCCGCGGGTACGGCCGCCACGCTATACAGAAGGAAGGCCGCTGTGGAAGCGGGAGGATTTGACTTTCGCTTTAAGATCGCGGCAGAAGATGCCATGATAACGAGGGCCATGCGTGAGAAGGGATGGTATTTCGCGGTTAACCCTGATGCTTGGGTTTATCACGCGGCGCGCTCATCCTGGAAAGGGCTGTGGAAGGAGTACTTTTGGTGGGGATATGGTGCCTTCTTGGTAAGGAAAAAGTATCCTAGTACCGTGCGCCCTTGGCGTTTTTATCCTCCGATGGCCTTGGCGTCAGGCATAGTGAACGCGTTGAGGGCAGCGAAGTACACGGGAAGCGCGGCATCGCTCGTGATTCCCGTTCACTACCTCTACAAGAGAACCGCGTGGACGTATGGCTACCTCAAGGCTAAGGGCTCTTTAGGATAGGCTTAAGCGTTATAACGGTCTCATACTCGATGAAGTTGAGCGTTACGAAGGAAGATGTGCTGCGCGCTCTCTCGAAGGTAACGGATCCGGAGCTGAACATGAACTTAGTTGAGCTCAAGATGATAAAGGACGTCAGCGTATCGGAGGGAGATCATCCCAAGATCAGCGTTACGGTTGCGCTAACCACCGATACGTGTCCTCTCACTGACACAATTGAGGACGACGTCAGATCCGCGCTCGTGGCGCTAGGCGCATCTGAAGTCGAGGTTCGCACGGTAGTCATGACGAAGGAGGAACTCGACGAGGTAACCCAGATAGTAAGGAAGAGGTATGGGGACGGCGCGACTTACAGCACCGCATCTAACATACCCGTTTACGGTCACGGCGACATCATGAAGATAATCGCTGTGGGATCCGGAAAGGGAGGAGTAGGGAAGTCGCTTGTGGCCGTTGCGCTGGCCTCCGAGCTAAGAAGGGAGGGATTCGACGTGGGAGTGCTAGATGCGGATATAACGGGGCCAAGCGTGGCCGAAGCGCTGGGACTTGAAGGACAGGAGCCCATGGCAGAGGGAAACAAGCTCCTTCCCTTCATCACAAAGAACGGCATAAAGGCTGTCTCCATGAACCTCCTTTTGGACAACCCAGAGGGGGCAATCATATGGAGGGGCCCTCTCATAACCAAGGCGATCCAGCAGTTTTACTCAGACGTCAAATGGGGAAAGCTTCACTACCTAATAATAGACATGCCTCCTGGCACAAGCGATGCCGCCATAACGATCTTCCAAAGCATAGTAGTTGACGGGGTGGTAGTGGTTTCCTCGCCTCAGCACGTCGCAAACATGGTCGTTAGCAAGTTCGTTAACATGGCTAAGCAGGTCAACGTCCCCATACTCGGCCTCGTTGAAAACATGGCCTACATGAAATGCCCTAACGGTGATATCGTGTATCCGTTTGGCGCTCCCAAGGGTGAGGAGGAGGCTAAAAGGCACCGCATCCCGTTCTTGGGCAGGCTACAGGTAGATCCCACGATGGCTGAGCTAATGGATAAGGGAAGGATCGAGGAGTACGTATCGGAAGACCTCAAACAGATATCAAGAAACCTCAGGCTTCAGGTTCAGCTCGTAAAGCCGAGGAGCAATCTTCGTCCAGATTGGCAGCCTAAGCTTAACGCGTGACTCTGGGAAAGGCTAATTTGCGGTCGCAAAATACAGCGAGAGGAGGTAAGACTGGGACCACTGGATAGCGTTCTCGTGCTAGCGGCATCGCTTGTAACGCTGTACGTTTCGACTGAGCTTCTTGTGGATTCCTCGCGCAAGATAGCCTCTTACGCGGGCTGGTCAAGCGAGGCCATAGGTGCCATACTTATATCTTTGGCTACTGCCATGGATGAGATAATAACTGGCGCCATCTCGGCCGTTGATGGCGTCCCCAAGCTGGGCATAGGAACGCTTCTCGGGTCCACCGTGGTAGTGACCACTTTCGTCCCGTCGTTGCTAGTGATACTAAAGGGTGACGTAAGCACCAGGGGAAACCTGAGCGCGAGGGAGGCAATTACTTCATCGTTTTCAACGGCGCTTGCGATCTCGCTTTTATTTGCAGGAGGCCTCAACAGATACACTGGATTTTTCCTTGTGGTTCTTTACTCGCTTTACGTCTTTTACGTGGCCAGGGGAGAGGCTAAAGACGTGGCAAACCCTCCCTTGAGGCCTCCACTAAAAAAACTCGCGGCAACTACTGCCGTGCTTCTTGGATCTATAGTACTCATATACGTGTCTGCCAAATTTTCCGTCGTGGCCTCAGTGAATATTGCCACCAGATACTTAATACCCGAGTTTGTTGTGGGCGTTTTGATACTGGGATTGGGTGTCGAGCTGCCCGAGATCATGGTTTCCATCATCTCTTCAAGGAATGGGGAAAGCGGAATGGCGTTAAGCACTATCCTTGGCTCAAATACCGCGAAGGCACTGCTGGGATTGGGAGCGATGGCCGCTGTGGGAGGCGACATGGTGCTGCCGATCAGCCAGCCCGTGGTGTCCTCTGCTGTTTTTGCGCTGGCCTCTCCATTGCTACTTCATGCATCCATGAGGGGAGGACACAAGCTTAATCGCCTTGATGCGCTACCATTGCTCGCCATATATGCCCTGTACGTGGCGTTGATAATACTATGAGGCGTTTGGCACCGGATTTGAGTTAACTCCCTCTTGGGTTTGGCCTCTCGACGAACCGCCACACTTTTTATCGATCAAAACAATAAGATATGGAAAGCCTTTTCGTTGAGACGAGGGGAGAACTTGACATAGTCAACCTTACGGGCGAGCTTGAAAGTAGAGTGGTTGGCCTGCCAAGTGGCATGGTTTTTGTGTTTTTAAAGAGCACAACTTCAGGCCTATTTATTAACGAGGATGACCCAGCTCTGCTTGAAGATATAAGGGACATGATATCTCGCCTTGTGCCGAAGAACGCGAACTACAGGCATAACTCAACGTGGGGTGATGGTAACGGTCACTCTCACCTAAGGTCCCTGCTTCTAAGCAGCACCCTAGCTCTCCCAGTCGAAAGGGGCCGCTTAGCACTTGGGACCTGGCAGAACGTTTTCCTAATAGAACTTGACGTGCGTCCAAGGAGGAGGGAGCTGTTGCTGTCGTTTATGCCGGAGGACGAGAGCTTTGGGCGTTGAGTTCAGAGAGCTTAACGGGCGCGACGAAGATCTGGATGAAGCCCTTCGGATATACGAGGAGTCGTTCGGAAACTCCCCTACATCAATACCAGTTGAGTTCTTGCGCGGGATAATTGGGCGGCGCGCGGGTCCGCGCCTAGCGGTGCTGAGGGATGGGGTAGTTGTCGCCATGGCGATCTTCGCCCGTTTAGGTAGGGGAAGCATAATATGGTATTTGGCGGTTGACTACAGGTATCGGAGAAGAGGGCTCGGCAGTCAGCTCGTTAAGGCCGTGTCAAACGTTCTCTCGGGTGAGGTTAAGGCAGGCCCTGAGGCATTTTTGTACGCTGAGTTCGAAGACAAGATTGTTCCGTTTTGGAAGGCCAACGGTTTCTACGTCCTTCCGATTCGTTACTATCAGCCTCCTATGAGGGGTGCGTGGGTGAGGCTAAACCTGGGCGTCCTTCCTCTCCTTCCTCGCTCTTCGCTTACGAGCAGCGCGGTACGCGACTTTATTTACGAGATTTACACAACTGTGTACAAGGTAAAGGACCTTAACGACGAACACGTAAGGCAGGTACTTGAAGATTGCTCAAGATTGGGGGAATTGACGTTCAACCTAACATGGCGGGGGGAATACGCGTATAGGCCACGACGGGCGCTTATGCATGAAGATATCGGTGGGTTTATGGGTTTTTGGTAACATGGCCGACAGGTTCATGTCCGGCGGTTATAGGGACGCAGTTGATCCGGTGAACGTCCTTTCCGAGATCAACGGAGTCCAGGGAATAGAGTTCAACCTCTCTCCTGGCCTCGAGCCGCAAGCGCTTGTGCAGAAAGCGCAGGAAATGGGCCTGAAGGTAGCGGCGGTGGGCGTTGACCTTTTTTCCAGTAGGAGGTGGGCGCTCGGGGCCCTTTCTTCACCGGATGACGATATCAGAACGCAGGCCATAAGCGAGACACAAAAAGCCATGGATCTGGCGGCAGAACTCGGCGCGGTCGTAAACGTGTGGGCGGGCCAGGACGGATACGATTACCCGTTTCGCACGGACTACCCGCGGGCTTGGTCAAACATGGTGGATTCCATAGCTCGCATAGCGGATCACAACCCAAAAGTTAAGGTGTCCATAGAGTACAAACCCAGGGAGCCCAGAGCGCGCGAGATACCCGCCAATATGGGAGAGGCGCTCCTCATGGCAGAGGAGGTTCAACGCGATAACGTTGGTGTAACGATCGACGTTGGCCACTCGCTGATGGTAGGGGAAGGGCTTGCCTTTGCGGCTTCGCTTGCCTTGAAGCATGGCAAGCTCTTCCACCTTCACTTAAACGATAACCTCGGATCAGGAGATGATGACCTAGATTTTGGCGTCGTTCACGTAGTTGATTTCTTGGAGATGCTGTCATGGCTTGAAAAGCTGGGGTACGATGGCTGGTATTCCTTTGACCTCTTCCCGTATCGCGAGGACCCCTTCAAGGCGATTGAAAGTAGCGTTAACAATCTGAAGAAGTTAAGCGAGCTCTCGAAAAGGGTAGGGGCGGACGGATCGTTTCTATCCAAGCTATAGGGGTTGCCTCGAGCGCGCTGCCTCTAGGTTACCTGCGCTATTGCGTATTAGTGAGTTAAGCGCGAGTTTAAGAGACCACCAAAGCGCCCTTTGCAGCTGGCCAGCGCGTTAAGGCGCATGAGCAACAGTCGTCCTATGAGGCGGACGTGCTCTTTCATCATACAGCGGTTCCAAACCAACTTTTTTTCATTAAGTTGCAGCACTGCTGGATGGTATATGCCCTCTTGCAACCAAAGCACGTCGAAGCTCAGGTCCTTTATGGACTCAACCACCGATGGTATCTCGTGCGAGGGCCTGAACACGTCAACTACGTCTATGTGCTCGGTTCCAGCGTAATCTGAGGGCCGGTTTAATACCCTCACGCCTTTTATTTCGGAGGCAAACGGATTTACGGGCACAACGCGATAGCCCTTCGACATCAAGTAGAGCGGGACGTGACCGGAGGGCTTCCGCGGATCCCTAGACGCGCCTATAACCATTATTACCCGCGCACGCGTGAGGATGCCCTTTACGTCTTCGTCGCTTAGGCCATCCCACGGGATCTTTTCGTTACTCATGGTCCAACGGTTAAGGCTAGGTTGCAGCATAAAAAGGTTAAAGAGCCAAGGGGAGATCGTTTGCGTTTTAAAGGTAATATCTGATGACGAGGGACAAGCGCGGGGAATCCCTAATAATAGCAGCTAGAGGACTCAGAAGTTTTTCCTTCGGATACATGAACGTCGCCATACCCATTTACTTTGCAAAGCTTCATCTAAGCGCAGTTCAGATTGGGCTAATTTTCACGGCGGCGTCGGCCTCTTCGGCCGTGTTGATGCTGGTCTTCAGCTACGCTGGCGACGTTTACGGAAAGAAGCCCCTGCTTGTCATGCTTGCCTTAATCATGTCTCTTTCCGGCGTTTTCTACGCGCTTTTCCGCAACCTCGCGTTGATAACCCTGGCTGCCGTGTTCGGAGGCGTCGGAGGGGGAGGAGGAGGGGGAGCTGGAGGGGGTCCCTTTGCGCCCCTTCAAAACGCGCTGCTCGCCGAGAAGACAGATGATAAGAACAGGACTTACGTTATATCCGTGGCATCTACAGTGGGTTCATTATCAAGTGCCTTCGGCACGCTCTTGGCCTTTATACCAAGCGTGATGGGATTTTCTGGATTTCGGGTTTTGTTCATCACAACAGCGGCCTTAGGGGCCGCGCAGGCCTTTGTGATAGGGAGCGTTCACGAGGATAAGCCCAAGGGCCGCGCCGCCGTAAACAGGGCCATAAGGAGAAATGCGTCGCTTATAACGAAGTTCTCGCTAGCTGGCGTGTTCTCTGGGTTCGGAATGGGACTCATATCCCCCTTCTTTCCATATTGGTTTTACGTTCGCTTCGGGGTAGATCTAAATGAGCTCACCCCCGTGTTCTTCGTGTCCAGCCTTGTAAATGCCGCCTCCTATCCACTGGCCGCGCGCATGGCTCGCGTACTTGGCTCAATCAAGACCATAACCCTGACGCGCATCGCTGGCATAGTGGCACTGGTTGCCATACCGTTATCTCCCACGTACTTGGTGGCTTCCGTTGCTTACGTCCTAAGGGGGGCGCTGAACAGCATGGCAATGCCAGTGAGGCAGTCGTATACCCTTGGCGTAATTGACGAGGAGGCCCGGGCAACGTCGCAGGGGGTATCGGGTATAGCGCGTAGGGCAAGCACGGTTGCTGCCCCGACTCTGACGGGCTACCTCATGGAATACATATCCATATCGTTGCCTCTTTACTTAAGCGGGGCTTTTTTAGCGGCCAACGCGGCCCTGTATTGGGTTTTCTTCCACAACGTTAAGCCGCCAGAGGAAAGAGAGACAAAGCACGATAGCGAGGTGGAGCGAGCGCTTTGAAAGAAAATCGCATAACGCACCAATGAACTAGACGCACCAATGAACTAGCCCACGTTGGCGAGTAGAGCCTCGCGCGGCGGTCGCGAGAGTCGATCCGTCTCCTTCAAGGAGACTTCTGCTTCTTAAACCCAATTAAAGTTAAAGATATGGAAATCGCCATTTTCCCATGGCGGTACCAAAAGCGTGTAGCCGCAACGTCTTCAGACCAAAAGCAGAACACCGCATTGGCCTCCTACTGCTTATAAGGAGGGCAGTTACTCTCTTAACATGCTGGTGGCTTACGCCGTAGCGCTGGCCATGATCCTCTTTGGGCCGATAACCGCCTTCTACTTCATATGGGTAGCCATAGGGCTGAACAAGTTCAGCTCGGTGTTTGCGTTTCCCTATGGAGGACCGCTAGATAAGATTGATCCCAGGGTTAAGTTGCTCATGGCCATAACCCTTCCTGCCATGTGCGATGTCGTAAGCCCAGCATATGTCTTGCTGCTTCTTGCGTTTGTCCTGATGCTTTACGCCTTTACGCCCCGCGTAAGGGATAAGTACGCGTTTATCTTTCCGCTTATAGCCGCCACAGTGATCCCTGCGGCGTGGACGGCGTCAATAGAGTTCAGACCCCGCATGGGCTATGGCTACGAGCTACTTTTGCCCAGCTCGTTGAGGGCCCTTGGAGTAAGCGGTTTCTCCGCGGTTGGTTTTCAGTTCGGGTTGCTGTCTGGATTGAGAGATTCCGTGGCGGTTGCTAGCGCTTTCCTCATAGTTTTCAGCTCGTCTCCAGCTGACATCCTTAGAGCACTGGTTAAAAGTAAGATTCCCGTTGAAATGGGTTTCATACTGACCGTTGCCTTCACGGCGATACCTAGGATAATCGATCAGATATCCGCTACCTTTGAAGCGATGAGAAGCCGCGGCCTCTCTTGGAGGCAATGGACCGCCCGCCGTCCATTGAGTATAGTAAGGGTGGTATTTGCGGGATTGCTCGGCATAGCAAATGTGGTCGTGCTTTCCATAATGAGCGCCCAGAGCCTAGCCATTTCAGCAGACCTGAGAGGGTTCAGGTCCGGTAATAGAAGAAGCTATTACAAGGACGTAAGCTTAACACCCTTGGACGCGGTCCTCATCGTGGTGCTTCTTTCAGTTTGGGTTGTTTCGTTCCTCATTAAATGACTACGCTTTTATATGGCTATGGGCTTTGCTCATGTCAGCTAATAACGTTGATGAGAAAGTGAGGGAGCTTATCAAGAGCATGAGTTTGGAAGAAAAGATGGCTCAGCTCAGCTCCGCGTGGGCGGATGAGCTCCTTGAAAACGGCCAATTCTCAGAGGAGAAGGCAAGGAACCTCCTGAAGAACGGAATAGGCGAGATAACCCGCATATCCGGCAGGGGCTTCAAGCCAAAAGACGCCGCGAGCGTAGTTAACAAGATACAGCGGTTTCTTGTAAATGAGACAAGGCTGAAAATACCGACCATAATCCATGAAGAATGCCTTGCAGGATTGCAGGGACCATCATCTACCTGCTTTCCACAATCCATAGGGCTTGCCAGCACTTGGAGCGTTCCATTGATGAAAAAAGTTGCGATATCCATAGGAAAGCAGGTGAGGGCGGTCGGAGGTAGGCAAGGTCTTGCGCCAGTCCTTGACCTTGCGGTTGACCCGAGGTGGGGAAGGACCGAGGAGACCTACGGTGAGGATCCCTACCTCGTCTCCTCCATGGGAGTTGCGTACGTGTCGTCCCTTCAGGCGCAGGGCGTAGCCGCAACCGGAAAGCACTTCGCGGGGCACGGATCCTCCGAGGGAGGGAGGAACACCGCACCCGTGAACGTCTCCGAGAGGTTCCTGAGGGAAAACCACTTGAGGACCTTTGAAGCAGCCGTGAAGCTGGCAGGATTGCAGACCGTAATGCCAGCTTATCATCAGATAGATGGGGTGCCATCTCACGCCAACTCATGGTTGTTAAAAGGGGTCCTCAGAGGTGAGTGGGGCTTTAAGGGGGTCGTTGTGTCCGATTATGAGGGGGTCTCCCGGCTCAAGACCACGGAAGGGATTGCCGGAAGCTTGCAGGAAGCGGGAATCAAGGCGCTAATGGTAGGCGTCGACGTGGAGTTGCCAACTGGAAGGTGCTATCACGAGCTGGTAAGCGCCGTCAAGGAGGGCCTAATCCCCGAGAGCACCGTGGACGCGGCCGTTGAGAGGGTACTGAGACTCAAGTTCCAGCTCGGCCTGTTCGACAATCCGTATGTGGACGAGTCTCAGGTCCCAGAGAGCCTAGACACGCCTGAGGACAGGAGCCTTGCGCTCGAAGCAGCTAGGGAGTCTATTATACTTCTCAAGAACGAAGGGGTGCTTCCCTTAGGAAGGAAAGCAAAGATAGCCGTGATTGGCCCTAACGCTGCGGACGCGAGGAACTTGCTGGGAGACTATCACTATGCAGCCCACGTAGCGCTCAAGGAACCCACGGTTAAGGTAACGAGCGTCCTAGACGCGCTAAAGAGCAGGGTCTCTTCTGTTCTCTACGCCAAGGGATGCGACGTAGCGCTTCCATCTAAGGACG
>ERZ1669250.57-NODE-57-length-59485-cov-42.809221_pt1 | contig 59485 bp, 58 predicted proteins | sample MGYA00579295_ERZ1669250 | MGnify/ENA primary metagenome ERZ1669250 (study PRJEB41166, sample SAMN08046056) | hot springs metagenome | biome: hot spring; feature: acid hot spring; material: thermophilic sediment; isolation source: thermophilic sediment from acid hot...
AGTTGAATTTTTCTATGTAATTTCTTAAGAGGTTATTTAGATGAACTATTGGATACTCTATGCCTTCTATAAACCATAATTCTTCCTCTATAGTTCTTATAACTCTCTCAACATTAGCATTTGTTTTATCGCGTGGGCATACTTGTAGGAGTTCTTGGATAGCTGTAATAATGCTCTATACCTATTTCTCCAAGGTATTCTTCAAATTCTCCCATAAATTCTGTACCGTTATCTGTTTGTATTTTGGAGATACCAAATCCAAAATATTTCATAGCCTCTTGGATAAAAAGCTTGGTATTTCTTGATGTTTTCTTCTCATAAACTTTTGCAAATACAAGTCTGCTGTATTTGTCTATAGCTGTGTATTGGTAATAGGTTACACCTCTTAACACAAGATGCTTTAGGTCTATTTGCACTACCTCACCAGGATATCTAGCTCTTAAGCTTGTTTTGGTTCTTCTTCTGTTTTTGCTGTGCTGTTTTGTTTTTTGCTTTATACTCTTCGTCCTTTCAATAAGTCTAAAGGTCTTTAACAGTCTATAGACTGTTGATGGAGATAATTGTATCCCCTTTTCTTTTTCTAAATACCTTGCTATTTTCTTCTTGCTCCAACGCCGTGGCATACTTGTCCAAAGTGTCTACATGTCTTGGTTATATTACATAATTGCGTGGCAGACTTGTCACCTCCTTTTTCATCACCTCCCTTCTAATGTTATGTGAGTTCTTCCTAAATTTTTAACCATAAAAACTTACCTTCTTAATGTGTTGGTTTATAAAAAATTTTAACAAAGGTAAGTGTCTATAGTATATATGAACTTATATACTTTTGTATAGATTCACAATAAGATTGACCGTATTGGTTATGTCAAACTCTTGAAATCTTTCAAAAGAGGCTTTAGAAAAACGATCATACATGTCTTTATCAGATAATATTTTTATAATTGCATCCGCTATCGCCTTTGGATCTTTTGGGGGCACCACTAATCCAGTTTGATTATCCTTGTTAATATATGTAAGCCCAGAACCATAAACGTTGGTTGTAATCAAAGGTTTTTTATAATAAAGGGCTTCCACGAGCACTATACCAAAAGACTCCGCCCTTCCAATGGAAGGAAGGCAAAAGATATCGCAGTTTTTTAAAAAAGGGTTTATATTTTCCACTTCCCCTAAAAGAATTATTCTTTGTTCTAAATTTCTAGATTTTATCATATTGTTTAATTTATCAAACAAATATCCATCTCCTATAATTAGTATTAAAAAATCATCTGGTAGATATTTAGCAGATTCTATAAGATACTCAAAACCTTTATAATACACCAGCCTGCCTATGGAAAGTATTATTTTTTTGCCTTTTAATTTATCTTTTATACTGTTATATTTATAATCAAAAGATGTATCTTCTAATCTTTTAGTATCCACCCCTAGGGGTATTATAGCGGTTTTATCTTTAAACTCCTTCAATTGTTCAGACGTATCTAAATAATCTTGCAAAGCACATATTATTTTAGAGGCTTTCTGGAGAGCCCTTTGCTGAAATGGTTTATAAAACCTATAAAACAGCTTTTGCTTTATTATATCAGATTGCCACTGAATCACCACAGGTTTATTTGTGAAAAAACTGAGCACTTCCGCCAGCGGGTTTGGAGTATGAATGTGAATAATATCATAATTATTTTGCACTTTTAAAAAATATCTAACCAAAGCCAAAGAAAAGGGTGCTGAGAAAAAAACACCATCGGTTTTAAAAGCAAAATACATTAGATTTTCGTTTTTATAGGTGTGTTTATCGAAGCAAAATAGGTGGGCTTCCACACCATTTTTATTCAAATGTCTTACGAGATCTTGAGCAAATGTCTCCATCCCACCTTTAGCAGGAGGGCAAAATTTTCCTATATGAAGTACCTTCATCTACAACACACCTTATGAAAATAAGACAAATATTCTTCTATTATAGCATCTTTTCTATATTTAATTGATATACTCTTAGCGTCTCCTAAAATTTTCTTTCTTATTTCTTCGTTATTCAACGTTATATCTATTTTCTTAGCTATATCCATCGTGTCAAAAGGGTCAAAGCAAGCTATAGAGCTTCCAAATATTTCTCTTAACACCTCTATATTAGAGCTTATACTTACGCTTCCACAAGAGATTGCCTCTAAAAGAGTAAGACCAAACCCTTCGTACAAAGATGGAAGTATGAAAAGTTTTGCATGCTGATATAAACTTATAAGCTCTTCATCCGATGGGCGTTCTATCTCAACAACTTTGTCTTCTATACCGAGTGTTTTTATAGTCTGCTTTGCTTCATCATACTTAGATTTATCGTATGATCCTGCTATTACCAACTTCAAGTTTTTTTCTTTTATCATATTAAAAGCCAAAATAAGATTTTTAAGATTTTTATGTTTTTTTCTATTGCCCACAAAAAGTATGTAATCCTCTTTCAAGATGGGTTTTGTATATTGGTTTTTAGAAAATTTATCATCTATAAAAGCGTAGATGGTTTTTACTTTGTTTAACTCAAACATCGATGTTAACTCCTTCTTTACAAAATCTGAACTAGTTATGATACCTTTTGAATATGTTAAGGCTCTTTTTAGATAAAATAGATAAGCTCTTGTTTTCAAGGGAGACCCTCGCCAATATTTAGTTAAAGGTATAAGATCAAATATTACGCTTATAGTATTTTTTGGTATATAGTAAGGTAGATTTATTTGAGGGTATAAAAATATATCCACTTTGTCTTCCAATTTTTTCAATATCTTACCTTGATTAAAAAACCCTTTTACGGAAAACTTTTCATAATCTACAAAGACGGGTTCTAGTATATGCTTATAATCTTTAAAATCCTCTTCAAAATATCTTTCTAAGGATTTTGGTACGCAGGTGTATATCTTTATACCTCTTTTTAAAAATTCCTTGGTAATAAGCTCGTAATACCTTCCAAGCCCAGCTCCCTTATAAAAAAGACCATCAATATAAAGAATAGGTTCTCTCATGATTTGTTGTTTATGGCTAAAAGTATCACAGAAAGATAAACGGTGTTAAACCATACAGAGGTTATTATGTATCCATAAGTCAACAATAGCATAGAAAATAACACAAGCTTGATTCTCGAATCCCCTTTTTTGAAAGCCACTATAAAAGAATAAACCCAAAAGCTAGCCCCAACTAAACCACCATAAAAAAACGTGTCAGTGAGAGTGGACTCCGGATTTAAATTTGGAGGTATCTCTCCCTGTCTTTTAAGCCATCCAACGTATCTATTAAAATAAACCCCAATCCCCGTGTATCCATATCCAAACAAAAATCCAAGAAGATTTTCTCTATATACATAAAAAATTGAAGAAAAATATTTTAAATGTCTTGATATGTCTTGATTAAACTTATCAGGATTTATAAAAAGCCCTATATACAAAAAAACTAAAAAACTTAAAAATGTTAACAAAGCTATTACGCTAAATTTTACATGTGAGAAAAATAAGTTTATATTTTGAAATAACTTAAATATTAAATAGGTCAAAACTGTTATAATAGAGGCCTTTGATATCGATAGTAGCATTCCTATAACCATTATAAGAAGTACTAACTTTTTAAATTTGTATTTTACTATACCTTCATTTACCATTACAAAAGAAAGGGCTATGCCTGTTATAGAAAATCCTGGGTCCCAAGAAAGACCAGATGGCCTATAAAAAACTATACCCTTTATATTTTGAAGGTTTACAAACGTATGACCCATAGCTTTTCCCAAGAGCGCCGGTGGGAAGATAGCTGTAGTAATAGTTTGGTTAAACTTTATAAAGTAGATATAATCTACCATGCAATACAAAGATGTTATTATACCGCTGTATGTAAAACCTTTTAAGTATATATATATTAGATTTTGGTCTATTTTAAAAGCTATAAACACGGTAAGAAGACACAGTAAAAATATTTGAGATGTTATAAGCCCGGCTGTTAAATTTGAATTTAGAGCTCCTATAAGAGTAGAAGCATAGAACAATATACCAAGAGATAGTATAAAAATCTCTTTTTCCGATAAAAAAATGTTTTTTGTAAATATGATAAGTGTACCTAAGAAAAAGCAACCAAGTAAAAATATATGAGCCAGTATAAAACTATGAAAACTTGGTACCGCAAAAAGCGATACAACGCCAAATAAAAACATTAAAATTTTCATGAGCTCCATTAAGATAGTAGCTCCTTTTTTAGTATCTCTGTATGCTCTTCCCAGCTCATTATCTTTACACTATCTGGTTTTGGATGCTTGTTTTGTTTGTAGAGCTCATACCAGTCTAAAATAGCTTTGGCTAGTACATTTTCGTCTTTTGTATTTTCAAAATAATACGCTCCTTCTTTTGCCACCTCTCTAAACACAGGAATATCTCTTGCTATGATGGGGATTTTATGATAAGCTGATTCCACTATGGGTATGCCAAAACCTTCTCCTTCCGAAGCCATGATAGTAGCAGAAGCGTCTTTGTAAAGATGCTCTAACATATCATCGGATACTTGTCCAAGATAGAAAAACCTCTTGTTTTTCTCAGGGTGTTTTGATATATAATAGATAAAATCCCCCATCATCCAGCCTTCTTTACCTACAAAAACAAGATTGAAATTATACCCCTCTTTCCAGAGTTTTTCAAAGGCTTTTAAAACCTGTCTATGTCCTTTCCTTGGTTCTATGGTGGAAACCATGAGAAAATAAGGATTTTGTCTAATCTTATCAAGAGCTTTTAACTCTTCATCTTTTATACCTTCTATATGTTTTGCAGAGTCTATATCATAGCCAAGGTGAATATAGGTGATATAAGGTATATTCTCTATGTTTTGGGATTTTAAAAACTCTATCACACTATCTGAAGTGGCTTTTGAATTGCATATGATTTTATCAGATATAGAAGCGATAAGCTTTATCCAATCTCCATGCTCTGTTTTATAGCTTTTAGGAAAATACTCTGACATAAATATGGGAAGCGTATCGTGCACGAAAAATACTATTTTTACATGCTTTGCTTTCATTTTTTTGTATATGTTTTGTTTGGCTGCCTCTTTTATCATGTAAAACAAATCTGCGCTGTAAAATATATCTCCTGGTCTATACTCTATGGGTTCATCCTGAAAATCATCTTTTATATCTAAATATTTTTTAGCAAATTCCCTCGCATACTCATAATGCCAAAAACTCCCCTTATCAGTGAGATAAACCGGTTCTATTTTGTAGTTTTTTGGAGGTTTTTTTAATAAATTCAAAAGCTGGGCTTTTACCACCCTTTGAATGCCTGATTTAGAATCCCACATTTTTAAAACGCTAACATCCACAAATATCCGTTTTTGGTTTTTGTTTAGGAAGTTGTTTTGACTCAACACATGAGATATATTTATAAGCTCTTGGTCTATATTTTTAATGTTTGAGTTTTTTATTGCATGACAAATTTTATTCATCAGCTTATCTTGAAGTTGATAATCTTTATAAATATCTTCTATTTTTTGCTCTAGGTTTTCTAAATCATCTATAATCCCCATGCTATTTTCTGCACATAAACTGAATCTATCAGTAGTTATTAAAATCCCAAAACATTCTTCTAAAACATTTAATATTTTTTGGCAATCTTCTTTGGTTTTTAAAATATATACTATCCTATCGTATTTTAAACATTCTTTTGAAAAGTTTTCTAAGTTATGTATGATATCTATATCGTAGGATGCCTCTAATTTATGACTTGTTTCGTCATCCCCAAATACCAATGCAATACGCTTTTTCATGATAGAATGATATTTTTCAAAATCTCTGTATGCTCTTCCCAGCTCATTATCTTTACACTATCTGGTTTTGGATGCTTGTTTTGTTTGTAGAGCTCATACCAGTCTAAAATAGCTTTGGCTAGTACATTTTCGTCTTTTGTATTTTCAAAATAATACGCTCCTTCTTTTGCCACCTCTCTAAACACAGGAATATCTCTTGCTATGATGGGGATTTTATGATAAGCTGATTCCACTATGGGTATGCCAAAACCTTCTCCTTCCGAAGCCATGATAGTAGCAGAAGCGTCTTTGTAAAGATGCTCTAACATATCATCGGATACTTGTCCAAGATAGAAAAACCTCTTGTTTTTCTCAGGGTGTTTTGATATATAATAGATAAAATCCCCCATCATCCAGCCTTCTTTACCTACAAAAACAAGATTGAAATTATACCCCTCTTTCCAGAGTTTTTCAAAGGCTTTTAAAACCTGTCTATGTCCTTTCCTTGGTTCTATGGTGGAAACCATGAGAAAATAAGGATTTTGTCTAATCTTATCAAGAGCTTTTAACTCTTCATCTTTTATACCTTCTATATGTTTTGCAGAGTCTATATCAGAGCCAAGGTGAATATAGGTGATTTCTACATCTTCTCTTAAATTGTTTTCATGTATGTAATCTATTAGTTCATCCGCCACAGACTTTGAATCGCATATTATTTTATCTGAAAATCTTACTATGGATTCTATCCATTCTTTGTGTATATCTGAAGTGTTTAGTGGAAAGTAGTTTGGAAATTCTATAGGCAACAGATCGTACACAAAAGATATTATTTTTACATTTTTAGCTTTTATTTTATCATAAAAACCTTCCCTTGTAGCTTTTGTTATATCATAATATAAATCTGGTAAGTAAAGTATGTCTCCTTCAAAGAAATTCACCACTTCATCTTTTAAATCTAAGTCAAGATTTAAAAATTTAGAAGTAAACTCTCTAGCGTATTTATAAACCCATTCATCATACCAAAAATCTATATATATAGGCTCTATTCTATAGCCTTTAGGTGGATTTTGAAATAAATTCAAAAGCTGAGCTTTTACCACCCTTTGAATACCTGTTTTTATGTCTACTCTTGCTAAAGCGCTTACGTCCACAAAGAGGCGTTTTTGAACAACGTTTGGTTTTAAATTTTTAGAAATGTGTTCTGATATCAATTTCAACTCATCTTCAAAAGGTATATCTCTTATATTCAAAACTATTTTATCCAAAAATTTTTCATATGGATATTTGTAAGTAAATTCTATAATATCCTTGTATTCGCCTGCTATTTTCTTTGGGGATAATTCAGTTTTGATATAATTCTTTGCATTTTTATTTAAACTTTTTTGCAGTTCTTTATCGTGAAAAATATTTTCTATAGAAAAAGCTATATCCTCAGCGCTTGGGTCTTCTCTTAGCACATAAACACAATCATCAGGCAATTCTTTGTTTGTGCCGTGTTTATTGGTTATGGTTGGAATGCCATAGCTCATACAATCCAATAAGGCTCTAGAACTTTCCCCCCTGGAATTTACTCTTAGTTGTATAGCCATATCACAAGTTTTAAGATATTCTTGATATATATTATCACTTACCCATCCTGTTACTTCTACTTTACCTTCAAGATTTAATCTTTTAATTAAATCTGATATGTATGTCTCATAGTGTTTATCAGAGTAAGCCCCTACAAATATAAGCTTTACATCTTCTTTTTTTGCTAAACTTGATTTTGCAAAACCTTCTATTATTTTGTCGTTTAACTTACCAGGTCCTAATATACCGAAACTGCATAGTAAAAACCCATCCTTTGCTTTTTTTTCAATAGCCTTATATTCTCTGAAAAGTTTTATCACAAATATATTTTCTGGTTCTGAGTAAAAATCTTTTACAAGATCTTTAGCATACTTAGAGTGCACAACTGTAGATAAAGCGTTTTGTATGAGGTTTAGGTTCATAGGATAATTTTTAACCACATAATCTATTCCATTTTGTTTGAGATCCAATAGCGCTTTATACCCGTGAGATTTATATAATTCATTTACAAACAGCCCATTGCCTTGATTAACATCTTTATATCGCCACAAATCCCCTAGATAAAAATCGTGTAAAACCAAAACTCCTGGTATCTCTTCTAGCATTTCTGGTACATAATCGTGAAAAGGACTATTCCCTATGTGATATAAAACTCTATCATATTCTCTGAAATTGTTTCTAAAATATTCTAAGCTTTTAAAAGATATATCCGCTTGCTCTTGATCTGTAATAATATCTATATCGTAGTATTCTGAAAGATAAGGAACAAGCTCTTTAGAGTAATAAGCTATTCCAGTTTTAGCAGGCGGTATAGGAGATATATACGCTAACTTCGGTTTTTTTTCTACATTATTTACTTTTTTTTTATTTTGATAAATCTCTTCAAAAGCTTCTAAAACTAGCTTTGCCGATTTATCCCAAGAAAAGTCTTTAACTCTTTTTAAAGAGTATTCTTTTAATCTATTTTTAAAGTCTTCATCTGTCAACACCTGTTTTATCTTAGAGGATATGGAGTTTGGATTTTGAGGATCAAATAGAGCATCTTCATTTTGTATTATCTCTTTTATAGAAGAGGAGTCTGCACCTATTACTGGTAATCCATAATTCATGGCTTCTAATATGGATAAGCCAAATCCCTCATACAAAGAGGGCATTACAAAAAGCTCAGCCGAAGCATAAAGAGCGCTTAATTCGGATTCATCCACATAGTTTGTAAATATTATGTTTTTATTAAAGTGTTTGTTTTCATATTCCACTGGGATTTTACCACTTATGACAAGCTGATAGTTATCTTTTATGGCGTTTGGCAATATGATATAGCTCTCTATGAGTCTTTCTATATTCTTCCTTAGTTCAAAAGACCCAGGGGCATAGAAAATAAACGGTTTGGTAATGCCAAACTTATTTAGTACTTCATTTATTTTATCTTGAGTTACATTTTTTATATTATCCACGCCTCCATATATGGTTTTTATTTTAGATTCTTCTATGTTTATATATTTTACGATATCTTTTTTTGTGGTATCTGATATTGCAAATACAATATCTTCTCTTTTTATATACTCCATATGCTCAAAGTACCAATCTTTAAACTCTCCTTCTTTTAGATATGTATCTTGATATATAAGAGGTATAAGATCGTACACCACACAAGAATCCGTAGAATCTTCGTAAAGATCTTTTACAGATACCACCACGTTGTCAAAATATCCTTCAAATATTGAGAAAGTATGTACTATATCTGGATTTAGTTTAGCTATTACATATTCTCTTATTAACTTTGATATCTTTCTTCTATGAGGATATTCATTTTTTACATAAGCACTAGGAACAATAGGAGTAAAAGCTATTATCTTTTTTGGATCTATGAGATCTTTCAGCTCATTTTTTATAGGCTCTATGCTATCTATAAAATAATCGTTCAATATTATGAAAAATTCGTGATTTTTCCCGACTTTTAAAAGAGATTTTGTCAAAGATATAGCATATTTGCCTATGCCTCTGTTTTTAGAAGCTCCTTGATAACTTTGTAAATCAAGGACTATCTTCATTGTTCCATCCTCTTTTTAAGTCTCTTATAAATGACTTTGGCTTGATAATTTAGATGCGGATATTTTAACTCTATATCTTGGCCGTTTATAGTAGAGAAATAAAATACTTTTATTTTTTTTCCAAGTTCTGGAAATCTTGCCAATATGTATCCCGCTAATTTTCTTATCTCTTTGTTTTCATAGGCTTTTCTAAGGACACTGACTAAAAACCTTTTATAATAAACTTTTATCTTTTGATGATTTTCTTTGCTTAAGATAAATCTTTTTATATCGCTTAGCTTATTGTATAAGAACCATGGCTTTGAGTGTATTACCATGCTAAGGTGAAAATCCATGTAGTTAACTTTTGATTGTAGTTCATTTATATGAGCCAGCAAAAATTCAAATTTATCATTTATATATGTTTTTTGTGCCAAATCTATTTTATTTAAAAGCTCTAAAACTGTAACTTCCTCTCTTGACTTGATGGCTTTTATGCTGTTTATTAGCTCGTATAATAAGTTTAAATCCTCAGTTTCTTTTATAAAAATCATTGCTATATCTGGGCTAGTTTTAAAACTATATAGATCTGTTAGTTGGTATTCGCTTGATTTATTTGCGTTTATTCCAAAAAACTCAGAATAATAAAACCCTGTATACTCACCTAACACCTTCATGAGTTCTGGGTTTATTGGTTTTATATGGGTTGGGTCTATCCAAAAAGAGTAAAGCCCCACATAAGGATTCATGGTATTTGGAGTTTCTACTATGAAAACTCCACCTTTTCTCAATGCTCTAAAAACCTCTTGGAAAAGCTCTACCGTGTATTCAAAAGGAATGTGTTCTATAACTTGTATAAGAGATATTGCGTCATAGGATTCTGGTTTTTGGTTTTTAAGAAAATCAAGAGCATCCGCATAAGCTACGTTGAAACCTTTCGCTCGAGTTTGTTCTAACACTACTTTGTTTATATCTATACCAAAAACCTCAAAACCAAGTTCAGTATATATCGAAAGCATCTCCCCTCTACCACATCCTATATCAAGAGCAGTAGGTTGTCGGTCTTTAGCATATAATTTTAGCACAGGTATATACACACCTAATCTTCTTTTTATCTCTTCTTCGGAACCTCTAAAAGTATTTTCTAGTTTTGTATAAAAATTATAATCCAATGTCATAATTAAATATTATACCATGCATTGTACAAGTTCACAAACACTATGAACACTTACCTCTGTTAAAATTTTTATCACAAGTATGCCACGGATCATTAAAATCTCAAAGAAGGAGGTAAGAATATATGGTGAGAAGCCATAGAAAAGTTGAGACATTCTTAGAAAGGAGGTGGGTACCATAAAGGGACAAGTGTACCACGACTTAGGATAGATACCCAAAATGTGGTATTCTCACTCTATCCAAAAAGTTTAATAGATAAGCTTAGACATATCAATGATGTAAAAAAACGTGTTATACCTGTAGCTTACAAGAGAAGTTAAGACTAGTTTGGATAGAGCATTACAACAAAGTTCAAAATGTGTCAAAGACTTGTAGATACTTTGAACAAGCATACCCACGGTTTATGGAAATAAAGAAACTAATTCTGGAGTAAGGTTGTAGATATGTGTTATAATTTTTTGTGGTAGGTGTTCACGATGTATTGAACTCATACATTTATCAGCGCAGTATACTGTGATATGATAATCTAGTATGTTACATAGATTAGGATACTTAATATATAAACAAAGGCATTTTTTAAAATGTTTATACTTGGTATTACAAATGTTGTAGTTTCTGGGTTTGGGGCTCTTTTCTTTTATTATAGTTTAAAACTGTGTGAGTTTATATTTACCGTAAAGATTCTTGGCTATCACTTTCCGTCTCCTTTAGGTGAAAAACCAGATGATGTATTTTTTAAGCAAGAGCTTATATACTTACTTCTTTTTGTAACTGCTTTTGGTGGTTTGATAGCTGGTTTTATAGTGTTTAAGTGGGCTCCAGAAGCCGAAGGGCACGGCACTGACGCGGTATAGATGCTTATCACAATAAAAGTGGTATAATAAGAGATAGGGTAATTTTTATAAAGACTATAGCTTCTGCTATTACTATAGGCTCTGAGGCTCTGCTGGTAGAGAAGGACCAACAGCCTTAATTTCGGCTGGTATTAGTTCTTGGCTTGCTAGATTGCTGGGGCTTTCAGAAAAAGATAGAGAAAAAATCTTAGCTGTAGGTATAGGAACCATATTCAAAGCGCCTATAGGCGGTGCTATTTTAGCGGCTGAGATTCTTTATAAAGCTGATTTACAAGTTGACATAATATTTCCTGGTCTAGTAGCTTCAGCTATAGGATATTCGATATTTGGAAGTATCGTTGGTTTTACACCGGTTTTTGGCTTTTACCAACAACAGTTTGATCCATTTAGATTGCCCCTTTACGCAATATTAGGTATCGTTTGCGGTATCGTTGGGGTTATTTATGCAAAAATTTTTTATTACTTTAAAGACCATTTTTTTAAAAACCTAAAACTAAACATATATCTAAAACCTGTGCTTGGCATGTTTATCACTGGTATTATTGGTATGGCTTTTCCTGAGATTTTAGGTATAGGATATGGATGGCTTCAAGCTGTCATAGATGGAAAGTTTCAGATTTTTAATACATATGGTACCTTTTATATTATTTTTCATATTTTTAGCTTTTATAAAGATAATATCTACATCTTTTACAGTAGGTTCTGGAGCTTCTGGAGGTGTATTTGCACCAGTCTTTTTATAGGCGGGTTTTTAGGTGTTGGAATGGGTATCGTATTTCACGATTTATTTCCATCGTTGGTACACACTAATACATAGGTGCTTTTTCTATAGTTGGCATGCTATCTCTTTTTAGAGCTGCTGGAAAAGCGCCAATAGCCGTTACGCTTATGGTAGTAGAAACGACCGGAAGCTACCAACTATTACCAGCTTGTATGTTGGCAGTGGCTATATCTTACCTAATCTCTGGCGATGTTTTCATATACAAGTCTCAGGTAAAAATAATGTAAGGCTCACCTTTGTACAAAAAGTATCTTAATGCTATAATAATAAAAATGAAAGTAAATATAGAAAAAGAAGCGTTTGTGAGGCTTAGCAAAGATTATGATGTAATCCCTGTTTATACAGAAATACTGGCTGATTCTGAAACACCGTTTTCTGTTTTCTACAAACTAAAAGATGATGACTTAAACATTCTTTTAGAAAGCGCTGAAACTAAAGAAAACTGGGGAAGGTATTCTTTTGTATGTAAGGGTGGTAGCCTAAGATTTCAGTATAAAAACGATAAATGTTTTATAAGGAAAGACGATATTGTTAAGGAAGAGATTATAAAGCCCTTAGAAGGTTTGGAGAAACTATACAACAGTTTAAGATTTTACGACGATAAAACGCTAGGAAAATTTTGCGGTGGATTTGTAGGATACATAAGCTATGATATTGTAAAACACTACCATCCTATAGAAAAGTATGCTAAAAGCCCTAAAACAGGCATAGATATTCCTGATATAGATATGATGTTTACTGATTTTCTGATAATTTTTGACAATTTAAAAGCCACTATAAAAATAGTAAAGCTTGTAAGAATAAAAGATGCCGAAAGAGATTATGACAACGCTTTAAAAGATTTAGAAGATATAATTTATAAGTTAAAAACTGCTAAAAATCCATCTTTTCTTGATATAAACTTAAAAGAAGCGAGCTTGGAAGAATGGACTCCAAATATGACAAAAGAAGAGTTTATAAACATAGTAAACATATGCAAAAACTACATAGAAAATGGTGACGTTATACAAGTAGTACCATCTCAAAGATTTCATAAAAAAATAAGCATAAACCCTTTAAACATATATAGGGTGCTTAGATTTTTAAACCCTTCTCCTTACATGTATTTTTTGGATTTTGATAAATTAAAAATAATTGGCTCTTCACCAGAAACGTTGGTGAAAGTACAAGACGATGTGATTGAAATAAGGCCTATAGCTGGGACTATAAAAAGAGGGAATACACCAGAAGAAGACGAGGAACTTGCAAAAAAGCTTTTAAGCGATGAAAAAGAAATAGCCGAGCACGTCATGTTGGTGGATTTAGCAAGAAACGATATAGGAGCAATAGCTGAGCCAGGAAGCGTTTATGTAGATAATATGATGCATATAGAGAAGTTTTCTCATGTCATACATATAGTGTCAAACGTATATGGAAAGAAATCAAAAGAGCATAACTTGTTTGAAGTGATAAAGCATGCTTTACCTGCTGGGACTTTATCTGGAGCTCCAAAAGTAAGAGCCATGCAAATAATAGAAGAGTTAGAACCCACCAAAAGAAACATATACGGCGGGGCTATTGGATACATCAGCTTAAATCAAAATATGGATTTTGCAATAGCCATAAGGACAGCGACTATATTAGATGATGTTGTTTACACTCAAGCGGGGGCTGGTATAGTGGCTGATTCTATACCTGAAAAAGAATATTTGGAATCTGTTTCAAAAGCTTCAAGCATAATGAAAGCTGTGGCTGTTGCAGAAGCTTCTTGTGAACTTTGAAGAGTTTGTGAAGGATAAAGATATAAGCTTTTTAGCAAAAGGATGGAGGGGAGAAATATATATATTCAAAGAAGGAAATGAACAATTTTGTATAAAAAAAGCTATACACCAAGAGGCTATATACGCTATTCAAAAAGAAGCAAATATATTATCTTGCTTGTATGGTGACGATAGTTTTCCTCAGATAGTATCCCAAGGAGAAGATTTTTTTGTTTATAAATACATAGACGCTAAACCCTTTGAAAAAGTTTTTTGGCTTTTAGAAAAAGAAAATCAATTAAAAGTTTTAAAATCTATACTTAAAGCCGCTTACTATCTTGATAGTGTAGGTATAAATAGAGGCGAATTTGATAAAGAGTATAAGAATATTCTTATAGATGACGCTATAAAGGTTTACATACTTGATTTTGATAGAGGAAGCTTTTCCAAAAATCCAAAAAACATAACCCAGTTTATACAGTCTCTTAGGGTAAAGGGGCTTCTTACCAAAGAAGAAGCCGTAAATCTAGGCAAAATTTACAAATCAAACAAAGATTACGTTTACAACTATCTCAACAGCCTCCTCTCCCGACCCCCATCCATTGCATAAAAACTTAAGGGCATACGTTTGTTTGGGCAGGTATTCTTCCTATAAGCCTCAAAAATTTAGAAAAAGGACCCATATTTGCCATCGCTACAAACTTTGGCCCTGAGAAAGAAAGCTCGCCAAACATCATGGCGTGCATAGGACCATACTCGCCTCTGCCCATCTCTATCCAATGTTTTGTAGTGGCGTACATAAGAAAGTCGTTTCCGGTGCGCCTATCTTTAGCCCAACCTCCGTATACACATTCTGCCTTGCCGTTCATATTCTGGATGTAAAGCTCTATCTGTTTATGTGGAGAGCAGTCTTTCCTGTATAAGAAAAGTTTTCTCACTGGAGCCCCTCTCCATTCGCTGCTTGATGAAGCCATGTTAACAAGTGCCGGGGTTTGATCCCAAAGATTACATAGCTCTCTGGCATAGTTTGCGTCCATCATAACGGTAGCGTTTGCCAAACCAATAGAAAGGCCAAGCATTAAAATAGCTTTTCTCATAACAACCTCCTAAATATTCTTTATAAAGTTTATATTGTTTGTTAAAAAGTTTCTTTAATTGTTTATTATATTCAAAAGAAGAGATACAAATATAAAGATATTCTAATTTATACATCCAATTCGTTTTTGTTGCTTTTAATATAAAAAAACTTTATAATATTATACGTGGATAGAAGAAGGGAAATCTTAAAACTTATCAAGGAAGGAGAACAAAATACAAAAAAATTAGCTGAAAAGTTTGGCGTATCCTTAATGAGCATATATAGAGATTTGAAAGAATTAGAGAAAGAAGGGCTTATAATAAGAAAATACGGGAAATTAGAGGTAGCAAATAGAAACGTTAAAGAAGCCAAAGACAAAGAAAGGGATAAATGTGCCTTTTGTCAAAAAGAAAATGACGATAGATTGAGATTTACTTTTCATTTGGAAAACGGAAAGCAAATACATACATGTTGCCCCCATTGTGGATTACTCTTATATAAAAGCATAATAGACCCTATAGAAGCCATCACTACAAAGGATTTTATCACTTGCAATCTTTTAAGCGGAACATCGGCATACTATGTGCTTGGCTCTGCTGCTACGCCTTGCTGCTCACCATCTGCTTTGGCTTTCTCGAGAAAAGAAGATGCTTATATGTTTAAAAATGGTTTTGGTGGTGAAGTCTTTGAGTTTGACGAAGCCACAAAAGTTATATGGGAGCTTATGAAATATGGAAGTATTCTTAAAATTGGAAAATTTAATAAGTAGGAGTTTAGAATATGGCAGGACATAGTCATTGGGCACAAATTAAACATAAAAAGGCAAAAGTGGATGCACAAAAAGGAAAACTTTTTGGTAAGCTTATAAGAGAAATAACAGTAGCTACAAAGTTAGGTGGGCCAGACCCAAACGCAAACCCAAGGCTTAGGATGGCTATAGAGGCGGCTAGAAAAGTTAGCATGCCTATGGATACTATAGAAAAAGCTATAAAAAGAGGTTCCGGCAACGATAAAGAAGGGTCATTGGAAGAAATAGTCTACGAAGGATATGGCCCTGGCGGTACAGCCATTATGGTAGTGGTAGCCACAGACAATAGAAACAAAGCAACATCTGAAGTAAGGCATGCGTTTTCAAAACATGGTGGCAATTTAGGATCTTCTGGATGCGTATCTTACTTGTTTGAACAAAAAGGGATAATAGAAATACCGAAAGAGTCTACCGAAGAAGAAAAGCTTATAGAAGCTGCTTTGGAAGCTGGGGCTGACGATGTTGAAAGTGCAGAAGAAATGTTTATAGTCTATACAAATCCAAAAGATGTATATACTGTAAAAGATTCTTTAGCAAGCAAAGGATTTACCATAGAAAGCGCCAAGACTACTCTCATACCAACTACTACTGTAGAAATAAAAGATGTTGACACTGCGAAAAAACTACTAAACCTATTAGAACACCTTGACGAGTTGGACGATGTGCAGGAGGTTATATCAAACTTTGAAATAGACAAAGATGTCATGGCCTCTTTGAGTTAATGTTATAATAAAACCATGAGACTATCGATAGTTGGCACTGGATACGTAGGACTCGTAACAGGCACTTGTTTTGCCGAAATGGGCAACGAAGTTTATTGCGTTGATATAGACAAAGAAAAGATTGAAAAGTTAAAACAAGGTATAATTCCCATTTACGAACCAGGTTTAGAAGAGCTTGTAAGAAGAAATACTTCTCAAGGGAGATTGTTTTTTACTACCGATATAAAAGATGTCGTAGAAAACACGGATATTATCTTTATAGCCGTTGGCACGCCGATGGGAGAAGATGGTAGCGCAGATTTAAAACATGTGTTAAGCGTAGCAAGAGATATAGGCAAATATATGAATAGGCATAAGTATGTTATAAATAAATCCACAGTCCCTGTAGGTACAGCTATTAAAGTTAGAGAAGTTATCCAAGAAGAGTTAGACAAGCGTGGTGTAAATATAAGTTTTGATGTTATATCAAACCCAGAGTTTTTAAAAGAAGGTGCAGCGATAGAAGATTTTATGAAACCAGATAGGGTAGTGGTGGGGGCGGATTCGGAAGAGGCGATGGAGCTGATGAAAGAGCTTTACGCTCCTTTTACAAGAAACCATGAAAGATTTATAGCGATGGATGTAAAATCTGCCGAGATGACAAAGTATGCGGCAAATGCTATGCTTGCTACAAAAATAAGCTTTATGAACGAAATAGCAAATATATGTGAAAGAGTAGGGGCAGATGTAAACAAAGTAAGGATAGGCATAGGCTCTGACCCAAGGATAGGATATCATTTTATATATCCTGGGTGTGGATACGGCGGCAGTTGTTTTCCAAAGGATGTAAACGCCCTTATTAAAATAGCTGAGAACGTAGGATATGAGCCAAAAATATTAAAAGCCGTAGAAGATGTAAACGCAAGACAGAAAAAAGTCCTTGTAGAAAAAGCCATAAAACGATTCGGTGAGGATTTAAAAGATAAAGTTTTTGCTGTATGGGGACTTAGCTTCAAGCCAGAAACCGACGATATGAGAGAAGCAAGCTCTATAGTCATAATAAACGAACTTACAAAAAGAGGAGCGAAGATACAAGCCTACGACCCAGTAGCCATTGAACAAGCTAAGAATTTTTATTTAAAAGATAATCCAAACGTATATTACTTTAACAGCAAATATGACGCCTTAAACAACGCTGACGCTTTGTTTCTTATAACAGAGTGGAAGGAGTTTAGAAGCCCAGATTTTGAAGAGATGAAGAAAAGATTGAAAAATCCTATTATCTTCGATGGGAGAAACCAATACAACAAAGATAAAATGAAAAATTTAGGTTTTGAGTATTACCAAATAGGTGTTTAAAGGAGGTTTTTATGTTTTTAAAAGCCAAAGACAAAGAAATCTACGATGCCATAGTAGCTGAGTTAAACAGGCAAAACTCTTACCTTGAGATGATAGCATCAGAAAACTTTACATCTCTTGAGATAATGGAAGCACAAGGTTCTGTTTTAACAAATAAATATGCAGAAGGTTTACCGCATAAGCGATATTACGGTGGATGTGAGTATGTGGATGTGGTAGAAGACTTGGCTATCCAAAGAGCAAAAGAGCTTTTCGGTGCAGAGCACGCAAATGTTCAACCTCATTCAGGTTCGCAGGCTAATATGGCTGTTTATATGGCAGTGTTAAAACCAGGGGATACGATACTAGGTATGAGTTTAGCTCACGGCGGACATCTAACCCACGGTGCTACGGTAAATTTCTCAGGAAAAATATACAACGCTGTTTATTACGGAGTTAGAGAAAGCGATTATCTTATAGATTACGACCAGATGTACAAGCTCGCCAAAGAACACAAACCTAAGATGATAATAGGCGGAGCTTCTGCCTATCCTCGCGTTATAGACTGGGCTAAGATGAGGGAGATAGCAGATTCAGTAGGTGCTTATCTAATGGTGGATATGGCTCATTATTCTGGTCTTGTGGCGGGTGGCGTATATCCAAATCCTGTTGAAGTGGCTCATTTTGTGACATCTACCACTCATAAGACTTTAAGAGGGCCAAGAAGCGGTTTTATATTGACAAAGCAAGAATTTGCCAAAGATATAGATAAAAGTGTATTTCCTGGTATCCAAGGCGGACCTTTGATGCATGTAATAGCTGCCAAAGCTGTATGTTTCAAAGAAGCTATGAGCGATGAGTTTAAAGAGTATGCATCTCAAGTAGTAAAAAATGCTAAAGTGTTGGCTGAGGAGCTTTTAAAAGAAGGCATAAACGTGTTAACCGGCGGCACAGACTCTCATATGGTATTGGTAGATCTAAGAAATTTAAACCTTACTGGAAAAGAAGCTGAAAATAGATTGGGAGAAGCTGGTATCACGGTAAACAAAAACGCTGTCCCCTTTGATCCACTACCACCTACAAAAACAAGCGGTATAAGAATAGGAACACCTGCTCTTACCACAAGAGGCATGAAAGAAGATCAAATGAGAGTTATAGCAAAAATAATATCAAAAGTACTAAAAGATTACTCAGAAGATACCATCAACAAAGCAAGAGAAGAGGTTAAGAATCTTTGCGAAGCTTTTCCGCTTTACAAAGAGTTAAAAGATGAAATTTGTGTTTGATGGACATGAATATGATTTGTCAGAGTTAGAGCTCAAAATTTTAAAATACCACAAGATAATGGGTCCAGACTATTCTAAGCTTATAGCTTACAGGTTTCACATAAGCTTACAAGAAGCTTTTGATATACATAAAAAACTTTTAAACATGGGGCTGCTTGAAAAAGTGACAGCCCCTATTGTAAATTACCATTCTAAGGATAAGAGGTTAAAATCCGTAAAGCATAGAAACCATACATACTACGACCTTTCTAGGATTGGAAAGCTTTTGCTGAGGGAATATGAAAGGCAAGTAAAAGAAATAGAGCTAGATTTAGAGTTCCCTTACAAAAGATAGTTTTTAGCTTTTAATATACTTTTACAACTCCATATTTTGAGGCAAGCTCATAAAAGCTTTTAAAATAAAAATATAAGAGATATATACCAGCACTATTCCTATCCCTACTATTGTAAGCAAAGAGCCCAAAAACATAGTTTTGCCTGCTTTTTTAAAATAAATATCTTTTGTAGCATCATATATCTTATCAAACGCTAATTTGTAATGATAAGCTACAACTATACCTAGGATATATCCTAATATAAATACCATAATTGATATAAGCAAAAAAAATGCCGTAGGACTTCCTTGAGCCTTCAAGTTTTTAGCTATCAAATATCCAACACCAAAAAATATTTCGAATATAAGAAGTCCAATAGCTAAAATAATATTTGGCATAAACCCTGCCATAAACTTTTTGTAAATTAGAGGATCTTTGGTAGCGTTGCTTAGTTCAACAATGGCTTTAGCTATAAATAGGAGTCCTGAAAAAAATCCAATTATACCTAAAAAGGGTATAACAAAAGTCGTTAGAAGTATTCCACCTATAGTTCCATATCTTTTTACACGAGATAAATCAACATTATTCATTTTCTAAATTGTCTATAACTTTAACCAAGTCTTCTGGTAGTTCCATAACCGATAGCCTCGGCATTCTTACTAAGTAAAAATCTTTAAAAGCTTCATTAGACTTAATTTCAGCTAAGGTTATCTTTCTTTTTAATCTTCTTATTGGCACTACATCAAATACAAACAAACCAGAAGCATCTTGATAAGGTTCTGATACTATTTTAGCAAGACCTACTATGGCTTTTTCGTCTCCGGTATGATATATATATGCCATATCGCCTGGTTTAGCGCTTTTAATAAACTTCTGAGCCAAAGGATTTTTAACACCATCCCAAACGGTCTTGCCCTCTTTTTCAAGCATATCGTATGAATAAGCGCTTGGTTCTGTCTTCAAAAGAAAGTATTTCACAGCTCCTCCGTTACAGCTTTTATAGATTCATATAAAACATCTAAAACTTTATCCATTTCCTCAAACGTTATAGATAAAGGCATCACAAGTGTCATGTTGTTGCCAAGGGGTCTTAAGAAAACGCCTTTTGATTTAGCATATTTAGCTACTTTAAAGCCTATTCTTTCTTTTATATCGTAAGGCTCTTTTTTATTCTTTGCAAGTTCAACAGCAGCCATAAATCCAAGCTGTCTTACCTCTTTTACATGCTTTAGATTTTCAAACTCTTGCAAACGCTGTTCAAGATATTTTATCTTATCTTGCAAAAGCTCCAAAACGTTTTCTTCTTCAAAGATTTCTATATTTTTAAGAGCCACAGCGCAAGCAAGGTTGTTGCCAGTATAGGTATGACCGTGGAAAAAGTGTTTTAGCTCTTCGTATTCACCTAAAAAAGCATCGTATACAGCCTTTGTGGTAAGAGTGGCTGCCAATGGCATATACCCACCTGTTATACCTTTTCCAAGAGCCATAAAATCAGGACATATACCCTCTTGTTCTACATAAAACATACTACCAGTCCTACCAAAACCAGTGGCTACTTCGTCGGCTATAAAAAGCACCCCGTAGTGTTTGGCAATTTCATAAACACTTTTCATAAATCCTTTTGGATATACCAAAAATCCTGACGCCGCTTGCATGCCAGACTCCATCACAACGGCAGAGGTTTTATCTTTTATCTCGGATAAAAGTTTTTCTAACATATCTAAAAGCTCTTGGACGCTGTTAGTTTTTGAAAAATGGTAAGGAGAGGGTAATTTGTAGGTTTTAAAAAGAAGAGGTTTATAAGTGTCGTGAAATATTGAAACGCTACCAACGCTCACGCTTCCTATAGTATCACCGTGATAGGCTCCCTCGAAGCTTATAAAATATGGTCTATCTTCTCCTAAGTTTTTAAAATAATGATAGCTTAGCTTTATGGCTATCTCCATTGCTTCAGCCCCATCTTCTGAATAAAAAACCCTTTGAAGACAAGGCGGGGTTATGTCTACAAGCTTTTTAGATAGCAAAATAGCAGGTACATTTGAATTGCCAAGGGTGGTAGTATGTGCTACTTTGTTTAGTTGTTTTATCAAAGCCTCGTTTAACTTCGGGTGATTGTGCCCATGCACATTACACCACAAAGAAGATATAGCGTCTATGTACTTGTTTCCATATATATCGTATAGATATACTCCTTCTCCTTTTTCAAATATTATGCCCCCTTCTTCTTCGTATACTTTCATCTGAGTAAAAGGATGCCAAAAATAAGTCCTATCCGTTGATTCTAAAAACATTAAAGGTTCAATCTTCATGGGGCTTTGCCATCTTCTCCGGCCTTACATATTTGTCGAACTCCTCTTCTGTAAGTATACCAAGCTCTACTGCTGCTTGTTTTAACGATATATCTTTTTCATAAGCGGTTTTTGCTATTTTGGCAGCATTGTCATAGCCTATATATGGATTAAGAGCAGTGACAAGCATTAAAGACTCTTGAACGTAAGAGTTTATCTTTTTTAGATTTGGTTTTATACCCTTTACCATGTGATCCGCAAAGGATCTCATAGCATCTGACAAGAGTTTTGCAGAGTTTAAAAAGTTAAATATGATAACCGGATTGAATACGTTTAATTCAAAATTGCCTTGAGAATCAGCAAAACCTATGACGGCATCGTTGCCCATAACTTGTACGCAAACCATAGTCATAGCCTCTGATTGAGTGGGGTTTACTTTGCCTGGCATTATAGATGAGCCTGGCTCGTTGGCAGGAAGTATGAGCTCCCCTATACCAGCCCTAGGACCAGATCCCAACCACCTTATATCGTTTGCTATTTTCATAAGAGCGGCTGCCAGAGATTTCATAGCACCGCTTGCCATTACAAATGGATCGTGAGAGCTAAGAAATGCGAATTTATTTCTTGAAGGTTTAAAATCAATACCAGTCAACTCAGATAGCACTTCTACCATTCTCTTATCAAATCCTTTTGGAGCGTTTAAACCAGTCCCTACTGCCGTAGCACCTATACCTATTTCTTTTAACTCTGGCAACACCAACTTTATACGCTCAAGAGCGGTCTCAAGCTGATGTACATAGCCACCAAACTCCTGTCCCAGTGTCATAGGTACAGCATCTTGGAGATGCGTTCTACCTATCTTAACTATATCTTTAAATTCCTCTGCTTTTTCTTTTAAAGCATCTCTTAAATACTCTATAGCTGGTATAAGTTTGTCCTGAAGTATTTGAACCGCAGATATATGCATAGCGGTTGGAAATGTATCGTTGGAAGATTGAGACATATTGACATGGTCGTTTGGGTGAATTGGATCTTTTGAACCAAGAGGCTTTCCAGCTATTTCGGAAGCTCTATTGGCTATTACTTCGTTTACATTCATGTTGCTTTGGGTACCAGACCCAGTTTGCCAAACTTTCAATGGAAAATGCGCGTCCAATTTACCCTCTAAGATTTCATCCGCCACTTTTACTATCAAATCTTTTCTATAATCATCCAGTTTCCCGAGTTCATTGTTTACTATGGCAGCTGCTTTTTTGATAAGGGCTAAAGCTCTTATAACTTCTATCGGCATTAAATCGTTTGATATGTTGAAATACATCAATGACCTTTGAGTTTGAGCACCCCAATACTTATCGGAAGGCACTTTTACTTCACCCATGGTATCTTTTTCAATCCTATACTCCATTGTCGCACTCCTAACAAGTTTTTATAATATTATATATCAAAAGCTGAATATACAAGAGAGCATAAAATATAATATATATCATATTGCATACGGTAAGTAAACATGCTATAATATATAACCTAAGCGAGTGTAGCTCAATGGTAGAGCACCACGTTGCCAACGTGGTTGTTGCGGGTTCGAGTCCCGTCACTCGCTCCATTAAAATTTTATGAAAAAATATATACTGACGGCTTTTGGAAAAGATAAACCAGGCATAGTAGCTTCTATAACAGAAATACTATATAAAAAAGGTGCCAACATAGAAGATTCTTCTATGAGTAGATTATCTGGTCAATTCGTTATAATGCTTCTTTTTACTTCAGAAAACCCAATTTCTAAAGAAGATTTTAGGCTTGAGAATATAGAAGTATATATAAATCAAGTAGAAGACGAAGATATATCAAAAGGATCTACTTGCAATGTAATAATATCCATATATGGTGCAGACAAAGCAGGTATAGTTTATAAAGTCTCTGAGCTTTTAGCATGGAAAAATATAAATATAACAGATCTAAGAACTCATAAACTAAAAGACATTTATATTATGCTGATGGAAGTTGAACTTCAGGATGTAAGTCTATCTTCTTTAGAAAAGTCTTTGAAAGAACTATCGAAAGAACTAAATGTGGATATATCTTTGCAGGAGGTTTGCAAAGAAGTCCTTTGATATACGAGATTCTTGTCTATCCAAACCCTATTTTAAAAGAAAAGTCTAATGATGTAGATAGAATTGATGATAATATTATAAAACATATAGAGAACCTAAAAGAAACGATGTATTCAAAAGATTTTTGCACTGGCATAGCCTCTTCTCAGGTAGGCATTTTAAAAAATATAATAGTGATGGACGCTTCTAGGTTTAGAAAACCGCCAAAAACTCATCATGGGCTTTTAACACTTATAAACCCAACTATCATAAAAGCTGAAGACAGTATAATTTTTAGAGAAGGCTGTCTTAGTATACCAGAATACACAGCAAATATACAAAGATATAAATATCTTACGATAAAAGCTCTAGACGAAAAAGAAAATGAGATAATATTAGATTTAGAGGGCCCAGAAGCGGTACTCTTTCAGCATGAGCTAGACCATTTGAATGGTATTTTGTTTCTTGATAGGCTAACTTCCCTTGACAATCTTTTTAAAAGGAAAACTTAAGTGGTATATTCAGCGTTTATTCTTATATACTCATATCCTAGATCAGAAAATCTATAGCTAAAACTTTCTTTACCTTCTTTCAAATCTAATACTATATCTATTTCTTGAGATTCTCTCATTTTTTCGCTCAAGTGTTTTTTGTTAAAATGAAGAGGCCCTTTATCGTACACTTTTACACCCATTATAGTAAGGCTAAGTTTCAAAGGATCTATAGGAAAAGCAGTAGAACCAGCCGCTGCCAATATACGACCCCAATTTGGATCTGCTCCAAACATAGCGGTTTTTACAAGGTTTGAGGTAGCTATGGCGTTTGCTATGACTTTTGCTTTGGTTTTTATGCTAGCGTGTTTTACCTCTATATTTATAAGTTTTGTAGCTCCTTCGCCATCTTTTACTATCATGTCGGATACTTCTTTGCAAACTTTGTATACGCAATTGTAAACATCATTAGAATACTCAAAATCTCCGTAGGATATAACACCAAAAGAATCGTTGGTACTTTGGCATCCATCTACATCTATAGAGTTAAATGTATTTTCTAAAATCTTATCAAAATCCTTTCTTGGCATAAGTTTTGAGTTTGTAAAACAAAAAGAAAGCATCGTAGCCATATCAGGATGAATCATGCCAGCTCCCTTGCCAAAACAAAAAGCTTCATAGTTATCTTTTTTGCAAAAAGCGTACTTTGGAAATCTGTCTGTAGTAGATATAGTTTTTGCTGCCATTTCAAGATCTAAAACCTCAAGATGATTTATAGCGTATTCAATACCCTCTAATACATTTATTATTGGAAGTGGTTTTCCTATAATGCCAGTTGAAAATACAAGGACCTCTTCTTTTGGAATATCAAAAAGGCTTGCCACCTTCTCTCCCATCATCTTGGCATGCTCATAACCTTCTATACCAGTACCACAGTTGGCGTTTCCACTGTTTATCACCAAAGCGCTTACTCTACCATTCGATATTTCAAGCATGTTTTTAGAATATATCACCGGGGCAGCGGCAAAGTGATTTGTGGTAAAAACAAAGTGAGCTTCACAAGAAAATGGAAGCTTTATAACAAGCAAATCTTCTTTGCCAGATTCTTTTATCCCAGCTTTTGCAACACCCATCAAAACGTTGTTCATAGGCTACACCTCTTTTTTCTGATGCTCTTTTAATATTATATTCAAAGGAGCGTAGTTTATGTTTAGCTTTTCTCTTAACTTTTTCTCAAAAAATCTAAGATAGTCTTCTCGCCAAAAATCTTTGTTGTTGGTATGAAGTACAATAGTAGGTGGTCTTGATGAAAAAACAGCGTAATAAACTTTTATGGGTTTTGTAGAGTTTTGAGGATACTCTTCTAAAATCTTTTCAACAGTTCTATTGACGAAAGATGTCTTTATAGACCTTGTGTATTCGCTATATATATCTACGGCTTTTTGCAGTATGCTAAATATGTTTGTGCCCTCTTTGGCAGATACGTAAACCCTTGGGGCAAAATATACAAACTCCAACTTTTTATCCACGTGTTTTTTTAGAGCTTCCAGGTCTTTTATCAAATCTATTTTGTTTAATACTACTATAAGACCTTTGCCTTTTCTGTTCACAAGACTTGCGAGCCTCATATCTTGTCTTGATATTCCTTCTGTAGCGTCTATTACAAGAGCGCATACGTCTGATTTTTCTATAGCCTCTAAGCTTCTATTTACAGCAAAAAACTCTACTCCATACTCTATGTTTGGAGCTCTTCTTATACCTGCTGTATCAACCAATATAAAATCTTTACCTTCATAACTAAACTCCACATCTACTGCATCCCTTGTAGTCCCAGCTATGTTTGAGACTATAACCCTATCTTGCTTTAGCATAGCGTTTAACAAAGATGATTTACCGCTGTTTGGTTTTCCTATAAGGCTTAGTCTTATAAAATCAGATTTTTCTTCTATTTCTTCAGTAGATGGTAAATCTTTTGTTACCTCTTCTAAAAGCTCAAAAACTCCGGTCCCATGGGTAGCTGAAATCTCAAATACGTTGTCAAACCCAAGCTCGTAAAACTCTGAAGCGCTGGCTTTTTTACTGTCTGTTTTGTTTACTACCACGTAAACTTTTTCTTTGTAAGGGTAAAGAAGCTTTGCTATGTCCTTGTCTTCTGGCATAAGCCCAGTTTTGCCATCTACCACAAATACTATTTTATAAGCTTCTTTGTAAAGTTTAAGCACTTTATCCCTTATAGCTTGAGATATCTCTTCTTTAGAATCGGTGAGACCGCCAGTATCTACTATTTTAAATACCTTGTCTTGAAAAGTCGCTTTAGATTCTATAACATCTCTTGTAATGCCAGGTATATTTTCTACTATGGATACCCTTCTTTTTAGAATCTTGTTAAACAGCGTAGATTTACCTACGTTTGCTCTTCCAGTGATTACTATTTTTTCCATATATTGATTATCTCATAAAAAGCCTTTCAAACATTAAAGACTTTAAAATGTTATTTTCATCGTATTTGGCTTTTAAAGATGTCAAAGCTTTTATTTGGTCGTTGTATATGTATTGAAATACGTCTTTAGGAAGCCTAGAGTCTTTTGCCATATATATAAGTCCATTATAACGCATTATTATCTCATCAAACTTATGAAGCATCTTTAATACATCGTCTTTCACGGGAAAGTCAAGCGCTAGCGTAAAACCTTCTTTTACAAAAGAAAATACCCTATCTGGAGCGTTTTTTAACCTTTTTAACACCACCAGATATGGATAAATCTTATGAGATTTTATAACATCAAACACCTCTAAAGATGCCTCTTTTGGCCCTACAAACTGATACTGCAAAAAACCTCTTCTACCGTAAAGTCTGTTCCAATTTTTAATGTTATCAAGGGGAAAGAAAAAATCAAAATAATGCACCAAAGACTCATCTTTTGGCATCTTGTTAAAATAATAAATATTGTAAGCCCTCATATCTAAATCGTTTACAGCAAAATTTGGCATAACAAGTGGTATATCTATTGTTTTTTTCTCTTTAAAAGCCTTAAAACGAAGTTTTAAATCAAGGGGAAGCTCTTCGTAATAAGCGTAATCTCCAAACATCACTAAGGCATTTTCTGTAAAAGCGTCTATCCAGCATACGGAAAACTCATAATCTTTATCAAACCTTTCCAATGTGTCAATGGCATTTTCTATACCCTTTGTAGGTATTATGTTTTGTTTTATGTAAGGGCTTCCTTTTGTTATTTTTAACTTTGCTTTTGTTATAATTCCTAAAAGTCCCATAGACCCAATTGTTCCAAAAAACAAATCATTATTTTCGTCTTTAGAACATTTATATAGACCTTTTGGTGTTAATATCTCAAGGCTTTGTATAAAATCTCCAAAAGCACCTCTTGAGCTTTTGCCATGTATATCGTTTGCTATAGCACCCCCTACACTTACAAAAGATGTACCAGGAACCACAGGTAACGTATAGCCTTTTGGCATTAAGAGTTTTAATATCTTTTGAAGCTGAACACCGCCTTGAACTTCTATATATTCTTTTTCTAAATCTATATCTATAAAAAGATTTAAACCAGTAGAATCGTAAACATTTTTATAAAGGGCTTCATCACCATAGCTTCTGCCGTAGGCTCTTGGTATAAAGCTTTTAGAAAAATCTATTTTATCTAAGATACTTGCTTCTATGCAGGGAAACCTACCCCATCCGCAAATAATATTAGGATTTTTTGATGTATTCATCAAGTGGTTTGGTTTGTTCTATGAGCATAATGGGAATACCGTCTTCTATTATATAAACAAGTTTGCAAGCCCCACATATTAAAATATTTTTATCTTTGTTGTAAACAAGCTCGCCCTTACATTTAGGGCAAGCCAAAATATCTAAAAGCTCTTTATCTATCATAAGCTTAGGCTTTTTATCCTTTCAGCAGCCTCTTTTAATCTATTGGTGTCCACTGTAAGAGATATTCTAAAGTATCCTTCACCAGCTTCACCAAAACCGCTACCAGGTGTTACCACTATAGCTAGTTTATCTAATAAAAGCTCAGCGAAACTAGCGGATGTATAGCCTTTGGGTACTTTTATCCAAAGATAGAATGTGGCATCAGATTCAAACACATCGAGGTTTATAGATTTGAGAGCTTGTGTCATGACTATTCTTCTTTCTTTATATATATCTCTTAAATTTTGCACTATACTATCGTCCAAACTAAGGGCTTTTATACCGGCTTCTTGTATAGCTTGAAACTGTCCAGAGTCAACGTTTGTTTTAACTTTACCAAGACCAGCTATAAGCTTTTCGTTGCCCACCGCCATTCCGATACGCCAGCCTGTCATATTGTAGGTCTTTGATAAAGAATGAAACTCAATAGCCACATCTTTAGCACCCTCAAATTCCATGATAGAGCGAGGCGGTTCTGATATGTATATTTCAGAGTAAGCCAAATCAGAGGCTATTATGATACCGTACTTATGGGCAAAGTCTATGAGCTTTTTATAAAATGAATCTGGGGCTTTTGCTGAAGTTGGGTTGTTTGGATAGTTTACCCATATAATCTTTGCTTTTTGCAAAACGTTTTGAGGTATCGAATCAATATCTGGCAAAAATCCATTTTCTTCTTTCAAAGGAAGCATATATGGGGTACCACCAGCAAATATGGTAGATATTTTGTATACTGGATAACCAGGGTCTGGACAAAGTACGTAATCCCCAGGGTTAACAAAGGCAAGCGGAAAATGTGCTATTCCTTCTTTAGAACCTATAAGAGTTACCACTTCTTTATCAGGGTCAAGCGTTACACCAAAGCGCCTTTTATACCAATCTGAAACTGCTTTTCTAAAAGAGTACATGCCCTCATAAGAAGGGTATCTATGGTGCTCTGGCTTTTCTAAAGCAAGCTTGCCAGCTTCTACTATAGGGCTTGGTGTGGGAAGGTCTGGGTCACCTATGCCCAAGTCTATTATATCTGCTCCTTGAGCAGCCTTTTCTCTTTTCTTCTTGTCAATCGCCGCAAACAAATAAGGTGGCAAAACCTTAAGTCTTTCAGAAAACTCGAATTCCATATCAATATTATAAAATATTTTTGAAAATTTTTATTAGAAATAAGCTACCTAAAAAATTCATCTATTTTACTATCTACAAATTCTTTAAACTCTCTTTTAAATCTATCTTTACTAAATCTTTCAGCGTTTTTTCTTATTGTAAAAGCATCAAAACTATTTTCTATATTTTCAAAGCGTTTTATAGCTTCTATTATATCCTCAGCACTCTGGCTTTTGAAAAATATACCCGTTTTACCATCTATCACCGTTTCACTAATCCCGCCTTTCCCATAGGCTACAACAGGTGTGCCACAGGCTTGAGCTTCCACTGGTGCTATGCCAAAATCTTCTTCAGCCGCAAAGACAAAGGCTTTTGCTTTTTTCATATAATCTTTTAACACTTCAAAAGGCTGATATCCAAGAAGTTCAACGTTTTTAGAGGCTTTTTCTTTTACTTTTGCAAAATCTGGTCCGTCCCCAATCACTACAAGCTTCTTTTCCGGCATCTTTGAAAAAACTTCCACTATCAAATCTATCTTTTTATAAGGCACAAACCTTGAGGCTGTGATGTAAAAATTTTCTTTTTTCGTATAAACCTCAAACTTATCTACGTCTACTGGCGGGTATATGACGGTTGCATCTTTGCTATAAACCTTCTTTATTCTTTTAGCTATGTAATTTGATATAGCCACAAAATAGTCTACCCTATTTGTACTTACAACATCCCAAAGTCTTATCTTATGTAGAATATATCTTGCTATTAAGCCCTTTAAACTTTTGTCAAGCCCACTTTCTTTTAAATAATCGTGATATAAATCCCATGCATATCTCATTGGCGTGTAGCAATAGCATATATGAAGCTGATTTGGATTTGTTAAAACGCCTTTTGCCACTGCATGAGAAGAGGATATTACAACGTCATATCCTGATAAATCAAATTGCTCTATGGCAAGTGGAAACAAAGGAAGATAATTTCTATACAGTTTTTTTGCCTTTGGAAGCTTTTGTATAAAAGAAGTTTCTATAACAGCCTTTTCAAAAACTGAGTTTTTTAAATTATCTTCATCTTTCAAAAGAGTGTATATGTGAGATGGATAAAGCTCATATATGGCTTCAAAGGCTTTCTCTGCTCCTCCTAATGTTATAAGCCAATCATGGACAAGAGCTATTTTCATTTAGATTTTAGTATAGCATATATCTGATATAATAAACATCCAAGGAGGTTTTACGACTGATTATAACAAATACTTCAACGTTTCTAATCAAGTGGTGAGAAAACTTGTAAGAAGACAAGAGCAGTCATTTACCATAACTTATGTATGTTGCGGGACAATCAAAAGCGTTTCTGATGTATGTAGAAAATTAGGCAAATACACCTACGGACATCTCATGATATATAGATATGATCAAAGAGTAACGCTTGAAATAGGCTCTTTTACATCAATAGCAGCTTACAACGTGAAAGCGCTCTTAAGCTCTGGTGGTCATTTTGCAGACTATGTAACAACTTACCTCATTTATGCTTTTTTTCCTTTTTATGAGGATTCACCCCCCCCAGAGCAACCTCTTAATTCAAGAGGAGAAATGATAATAGGTTCTGATGTTTGGATTGGCATAGAAACTCTTTTGATGCCAGGTATTAAAATAGGTGATGGTGCTGTGATAGGAGCAGGAAGTGTTGTGACAAAAGATGTTCCGCCTTATGCGGTAGTAGGTGGAAATCCTGCAAAAGTTTTAAAATATAGATTCCCTCAGGATATAATAGATGAACTTCTTCAAATAAGGTGGTGGGATTGGGAAGATGAAAGAATAAGAGAAGCGGCTTCATTTCTTATGAGTAAAAATGTCGAGGAGTTTGTAAAGCTTGTAAAAGCCGGGAAACTTTAATTTTTATTCTGATTTTTGAAGTATAATAATAGAATGGCAAAAAGGGTGATACTTGCATACTCTGGTGGTTTGGATACGTCAATTATAGTAAGATGGCTTACTGAAAGAGGCTTTGAGGTTATAACCTATACTGCAGATGTAGGGCAAAAAGAAGAGCTTTCTGAAATACCAGAAAAAGCCAGAAAAGCTGGAGCGATAGAGGCAATAGTAGAGGACATAAGAGAGGAGTTTGCCAAAGATTTTTGTCTTCCTACCCTTAGGGCTTTGGCCTTGTATGAGGGCAAATACCCATTAACAGCCTCTTTATCAAGACCCCTTATATCCAAAAAGCTCATTGAATACGCAAAAAAAAGAAACGCCGATTATATAGCCCATGGGTCCACTGGAAAAGGTAATGACCAGGTGAGGTTTGAGGTCTCTGCATGGGCTTTGAATCCAGATATAGAGGTGCTTGCCCCTGTAAGAGAATGGGAATTTAAATCAAGAGAACAAGAGATAGAATACGCATTAAAATACCAAATACCTGTAAAAGCCACAAAAGAAAATCCTTATTCTATAGATAGAAACCTGTGGGGTGTTTCTATAGAGTGCGGTGTATTAGAAGACCCTTATCAAGAACCTCCAAAAGATGCTTATCAAATCACAAAAGACCCAGAAGAAGCTCCAAATACCCCAGAATATGTAGAAATAACATTTGAAGAAGGAGTGCCAGTGGCCATAAATGATAAAGAATTTGACACTCTTTACAAGCTTATAGAACACATAAACGATATAGCTTCAGCCCATGGAGTAGGTCGTATAGACATGGTAGAAAATAGGCTTGTGGGCATAAAAAGTAGAGAAATTTATGAAGCACCTGGGGCTATGTGTTTGTATAAAGCTTACAACGACTTAGCATCTTTGACTTTGGACAAATATACCTATCAATACCTCATAGGACATGTATCAAATACATATGCAAACTTAGTATATGAAGGACTTTGGTTTTCTCCTTTAAGGGAAGCTTTGGATGCTTTTAACAACAATATAGCAAAGTACATAAATGGCACTGTAAGGCTAAGGCTTTACAAAGGAAACATAGACGTAGTAGGAAGAAAATCTCCAAACGCCCTTTACATAGAAGAACTTTCTACTTACACTGAAAAAGATACTTTTGACCATAAAGCCGGTGCTATGTTTACAAAGGTTTACGGATTGCCTTTAAAGGTTTTAGGCCGCGTAAAAGCCAAAAATCAAAAATAAGATGGAAAATGCCTATATAGAGAAAATCGTAGTTACGAATTTTAAGTCTTACGGTACAGAAAAATTAGAAATACCCTTAGGGGAGGGTTTTATAGGGATAGTAGGGCCCAACGGTGCCGGTAAATCAAATATTGGAGATGCTATATCCTTTGGTCTTGGGCTTTCCACATCAAAAACAATGAGAGCTAAAAATCTAACACATCTTATATATTCAAAGCAAGGTCATAGAGAAGATTTTGCACAGGTAGATATTTATTTTGCAAAACCCCAAATTTTTGGATACGATGAATTTGTAATCACAAGGATTATTTACAAAGATGGTAAAAGCCTATATAAATTAAACGGTAAAATCATAAGAGAAAAAGATCTGCATCTGATACTTGCAAAGGGCGGTATATACAAAGAAGGATACAACATAGTACTTCAAGGGGATATCGTAAAGTTTGTGAAGATTACACCCACAGAAAGAAGGAAAATAATAGAAGATGTGGCAGGGATTAGCGAATACGAGCAAAAAAGACAATTTGCCTTGGAAGAGCTAGGCGAAGCTGATATAAAAATAAGGGAATTAAAACCTTTAGTAGAAGAACTGGAACTAAACTTAGAGAAGTTTGAAAAAGAGAAAGAACGACTAAACAAGTATAAGAATCTATTGGCAAAAAAACACCGACTGGAGTGTGTTTTGCTTTTAAAAGAAAGACAAAGCTTGAAAAAAGAGTTAGAAAATGCATTCGAAGAAAAGTGCAAATTAGAGCAAAAAAGCAAAGAATATTTAGATCAGATAGAGGAAAACTCTACTATACTAAAAGAGAAAGAGAAAAATATAGCACATTTAAACGAAATACTTCTTCCTTTTAAAGAGGTCTCTGGTAAGCTCTCAGCAAAGATTCAATATATAAAAGAGCAAAAGGAGCAAAAAGAAAAAGAGTTGGAAAAAGAGTTATTTCACAAAGAAGATTTAAAGAAGAAGATTGAGTTTTTAGAAAAAGATTTGATAAACTTAGAAAAAGAGCTTCTAGAAATAGAGCAAACAAAACTATCAAAAGAACAAGAGCTTTTTGAGGCGGAGAAGTATATAAAGGAAAAAGAAGAGGAGCTAAAAGCTACAGAACAAAGATTAAACCTATCACCAGAAGAGATAGAGCAAATAGAGAAAAAAGAAAGTGAGTTAAAATCAACGATAGAGCAGAAGAAAAAAGACTTGGAAAAATATATAAACCAAATCCAAGATATATCTCACAAACAGAATAAATACAACGACGAAATAGAAAGGCTTCAAAATGAACTTAGCAATCTAAAACAAAGTGAGTCTTTTGAAGAAAAGCTAAAACATTATCAAAACACCATAGAGCAAGAAAAACTTTCCATAGAAGCCATAAAACAAACCATATCAAAGTATTCAAACTCTTTATCTTTGCTAAAAAAAGATATAGAAAATATCTTGGTAGAAAAAGCCACAATAGAATCTCAGCTTAGATTTAGCGACGAAGATAGCTTCATATTTGAAAATATAAGGGGAGTTTACGGTAAGGTAGAAGATCTTATAAGTTTAAAAGACGAAGAGTATAAAGATGCCATAGAAGCGGCAGCCGGCGGAAGACTTTCTTATGTAGTAGTGGAGTCTGAAGAGGTAGCAAAAGAATGTATTGAGCTTTTAAAAAAACGTTCTAACCAAAGGTTTAGCTTTATACCTTTAAACCGCATAAAAACCCAAAATCTGCCCCCTTACCCAAGGCAAAAAGGTTATATAGATTTTGCCATAAAATTAATTGATTACGATAAAGCCATAGAACCAGCTATTAATTTCGTGTTTGGTGATACTTTGGTGGTGGAAAACTTTGACGTTGCTAAAAGCCTACAAAACTACAGATGCGTAACGCTTGAGGGAGAAGTGTTTGAAAAAACTGGTGTAATAACCGGCGGTAAATCAAAGTCTCGCTCTCATTTAGGTAAAAAGCTTCTTTTGGAGAAATTAGAATCTATAAACGAAAAGTACAAAGCCCTAAAAGAGCAAGAACAAAAATTAGAACAGCAGATCAATGTTGCAAAGTCAAGCCTCATAGAAAAAGAAGGTATAATAGCTATAAACACAAAATATATAAAAGATTTAGAAGCTCAAAAAGAAAAAAGCTCTTTAGAATATAAAAACATACTAGAGCGTATAAAATCTGGTAAAGAGTATATAGAACATCTTGAAAAAAAGAAAAAAGAACTTTTAGAACTTTTAGAGCCATTAAAAGAAGAGATAAAATATTTAGAGCAAAAGCTCACAAACCTTGAACTTAGAAAAAAAGACATTTTATCTTATTATACAAGCCCAGAGATTAAAAAATTAAGAGATAGTTTAGAAGCATATCAAAAGCTTTATTTGGAAAAAACAAAAGAAATAAACGCTATAGAGCTTAAGAAAAATTCCTTATCTCAAAACATAGAACAAGCAAAATCCTTTATAAATCAAAAGCGTCAAGAACTAACTTTAACAAATTCCAACATAGAAACTTTAAAAAAAGAGATAGAAAATTTAGAAGCTGAGCAAAAGCAAACAGAAAATGAGCTAAAAGAATCAAACGCTAAATTTTACGAGCTTTACGAAGAAAAAGAGCGCTTAGAGAAAGAACAAAAAGAATTGCAAGCCCTTTTAGGAGGCCTTAAAATAGAGCACGAGAGGATTTTGGAAGAACTAGGAGCTTTATCCAACAGCATAGCAAAACTTCAAACAAAAATAGATACCATAAATGAAGCTCTAAAAGAAAAAAATTACAATGGTGAAAATTACGAAGAACAAAACCAAAGCATGTCAAGGTTAAAAGAGGAGTTAGAAGCCATAAAAAAATCACTTGATACGATGACAGATATAAACTTCAGAGCCGAAGAAGAATATGAAGAGACACTTCAAAGATTACAAGATTACAAGGAAAAATTAGAACAGCTTCTAAAGGATAAGCAAGCTATAAAATCTATGATAGAAGAAATAGATAGGAAAAAATACAGCGCTTTCATGGAGGCTTTTAACAATATAAGAAAAAACTTCAAACAAATATATTCAAAAGTATCTTACCAAGGAAAAGCCGATTTGTTGCTAGAGAATGAAGAAGACCCATTTTCTGGTGGCGTTTCAATATTTGTAAAACCAAGAGGCAAAGATGTGCAGTATGTAGAGGCTATGTCTGGCGGCGAACAAACCTTGGCTGCCATGTCTCTTATTTTCGCCATCCAAGAGTACAAACCTTCTGTATTTTATTATTTTGATGAGATAGATGCTCACTTAGATGAAGCAAACGCGTATCTCCTTGGTCAGATGATAAAGGAAAAATCAGACAAAGTACAGTTTATAGTGGTAACCCTAAGAGAAAATTTGGCAAACTTTGCTGACAAATTAATAGGTGTCACCAGCAAAGACGGTATATCAAAAACCCTCACGTTCAAATCTTTAAAAGAGGTGTCCTAAAAGCTATATGCTATAATGTAGCTTATGTATAAACTTCAAAGAAAAAACGGCGGTATATGGCTTTTAAGAGAAAACGAAGAAATAGAGTTTAAACCAACAAAGATAGTTTGCGTAGGATTAAATTACAAAGCCCATGCAAAAGAGTTAAACATGGATATACCAAGAGAACCTCTCTTATTTTTAAAACCCACAAGTAGCATCGTATTAGACAAAGAGTTTATAGTATATCCAAAATCTTCCACAAGGGTTGATTACGAAGGGGAGCTTGCCATAGTAATATCAAAAGCATCAAAAAAACTATCCTATAAAGACTCAAAAAACGCAATACTTGGTTTTAGCATAGCAAACGACGTTACGGCAAGGGATTTACAGAAAAAAGATATACAGTTTACAAGAGCAAAATCTTTCGATACCTTTTGTCCTATTGGTCCTATTATCACAAAAGACGTAGACCCCTTTGATTTACATATAAAAACCTACCTAAATGACCAGCTAAAGCAATCTGGACACACCTCTGATATGATATTTGATGTTTATGAGATTATAAGTTTTATATCCCACATAATGACCCTTTATCCTCACGATATTATAATCACTGGCACACCGCCCGGAGTCGGACCTATGAACATAAATGACACGGTAAGAATAGAAATAGAAGGCATAGGAAATCTCACCAACACCGTAAAAGAAGATGTGGAAAACTAAGTTTGCAATTAGCATAATCTTATTTTTTATAATACTTGCTTTGTTTGCACCGTTTATAGCTCCTTATTCTTACAAAGAGCAGTTTAGAAAATATGTATTTGCCCCACCCACTCATATACATATATCTTTGAAAGGTTTTTATGTTTATAAGCTAAAACCAGTAGAGTCCCTTGCCAGAAGCTATAAAGAAGACAAAAATAAAATTTGTTATATAAATTTTTTTGTAAAAGCCAAAAACGGTTTTAAGCTTTTTGAACCAAGTTGCGGTCATTTGTTCTTACTTGGTACAGATGCTCTTGGAAGAGATGTGTTTTCTAGGCTTCTATACGCTCTTAGAGTCTCTCTTAGCATATCTATAATAGGAGCAGTAAGCACAATTGCGATAGGCACATTGATAGGAAGCTTAGCTGGTTATATAGGGGGAATTTTGGACAACGTTATAATGAGAATGGTAGAAATTTTAATGGCGATGCCAACATTTTATCTTATGCTTTCCATAAGATCGCTTTTCCCTCTTGATGTATCGGGAATTTACGTATTTGGAATGATTATATTCATACTTTCATTTTTTGGTTTTGCTCCTTTCTCAAGAGTTATAAGAGGTATGGTGTTGTCTATAAGAGAGTATGATTATGTGAATGTGGCTAAGTTTTACGGAGCAAACCCTTTTTATATAATCCTAAAGCACATATTACCAAACATAAGAAGATATCTTATTATGAGTACAGTGCTATCCATACCAGCTTATATAGTGGCAGAAGGAGCTCTTAGCTTCTTAGGATTAGGCATACAAGAACCATACCCATCTTTGGGAAACATGCTACCAAAAAGCATATACACAATACTTCTTTATCCTTGGACATTTTCGTCGGCGGTTGTTATATTTTTAATTATAGTGGCATTAAACCTATTGGGAGATAGCTTATCAGAAAAAGAGTAAGTGTTAGGATAACACCTCTTGGAATATTCTACATTATCATAATGCTTCTTTTTGGTTTTGCAGCTATAAACACCGCCAACAATCTTTTGTATCTTATCACCTCTTTCATGATGGCTTTTATGATAATAAGCGGTGTAATATCTTATTACAACGTAAAATTTTTGGATTTAACTTTTTTAAAAGCCCAAGACTTTTTTGCCAACGAGCCCGGTAAAATTATTTTTTCTATAAAAAATAATAAAAGATGGCCTTCATTTCTAATAAATGTTTTTATAGCAAAAGACCTAAATCAAGATATAAAAAAATTTTTCTTCAAAAGATATAAAGCTTTAGAGATAATTGATGAAAAATCTATTTTTATAATAAAAGCCAACGAAGAAAAACAAATAGAATTAACGTTGCTCTTTGAAAAAAGAGGTCATTACAAAGAGTTAGAGCTCTACATATCTTCAGATTTTCCCTTTGGTTTTGCCTATAGAGAAGTAAAATATACCGTTCATACAGATATATACGTATACCCATCACCAAAACCCTGCAGCAAAGATATAGTATATTACAAGTCAGATAAGGGTTATGCGAAAACCTTCGAAAAAGATGAGCTTTATCAGATAAAACAATATCAAAACGAAAATCCAAAGTATATAAACTGGAAAGCCTCTGCTAAAATGCAAAAGCTTATGGTAAACGATTTCACAAATTTTATAAACAAAGAAATAATACTAAGACCAGAGGACTTTAATATGGAATATAAAGATTTAGAACAAAAACTCTCTTGTATGACATACATAGTTTTAGAAGCTTCAAAACAAAACGCAAAAGTTGGCCTTGATTGGGATGGATATGTTATACCGCCTTCTGATTCTTCTTTTAATTATATAAAAATATTGAGATTCTTTGCCACGTTATAACATGGTATAATCAATGGCATGAATTACTTAAAGCATCTTTTTGCAAGCGATTTTGTTTTAGTAGCTGGTGTATTTGGTATTTTATTTTATTTTTTGTATGATGCTATCAAAAGAAAAAAATGGGGATGGGCAGTTTTTTTAGCAATTTTACCCCTTGGCTTTATAAGCGTTCCGTTATATATTTTATTTGGATTTAACGATGGAGCAAAAAGTGAAAGTAGAAAGGATACAGACCAAGCCGATTGACGAAAACTGTACTCTTATAAAAAACGAAGAGACAAAAGAAGCTATTGTTATAGACCCAGGTTCTGATATAGAAAACATATTAAAAAGATTAGAAGACTATAAAGTAGTGGCCATATTAGCTACGCATGGACACTACGACCATGTAGGACAAGTGGCGACTATAAAGGAGCTATACAACGCCCCTTTTTATATACACAAAAGTGACGAGTTTTTGTTAAAAGACGAACTTTTTCCAGGATTTTCAATGTACTTGGGCGCCAAAGCTCCGCCAAATCCAGATTATTACATAAATGACAAAGATGTATTGAATATAGCAGGAGTTGACATAGAAGTCATACATACACCAGGTCATACACCGGGAGGATGTTGTTTTTATATAAGCTCTCAAAACACCCTAATAGCAGGAGATACACTTTTTAAAGGCGGTGTAGGAAGGACGGATTTACTGGGAGGCTCATCCCAAGAGCTATCAAAATCTTTAAGAAAACTTTTTTCTATTTTGCCAAAAGAAACAAGGGTGATATGTGGACACTACGACGATACCACGTTAGAGCATGAGATTAAATTCAATCCATTTTTGAGGAGTCTATGAGCAAGCTAATAGCAGGAGCTTACGCCGGTGAGATATTTACCATAGTTTTTATAGTATCTTACGTGCTTTTCAAAAAAATAGATACTAAAAACTTAGCTGGTAGAATATACGGCCAAATACTTTGGAGATTTTACAAAATAGCCCTTTTAGAGCTTTTGATACTTTTTATCTTGAATACAAGTTTTTATACTTTTATACTTATTTTAGGGCTTTTAGGAAATATATATCTATCTTATTATATGAAAAGCCTAAAACAAAGCATAGGTGACATAGATAAAGTAGATTTCAACGCACCCATAAGGGTTAAGTTTAGGACTATATCAAAAATATCTTCTTTGCTTTTGGTATTTAACATGATACTTGCTATCATATATGTTTTAAGATGATTGGTGAGTTTGAACTTATAAAAAAGCTCACTGCTATTTTAAAAGAAGATACCATAGGAGATGATACTGCTTATATAAAAATAGGTGATAAGGGTCTAAATATTACATGTGATGCTTTTTTAGAAGATGTTCATTTTTTAATACATTATCCTCCAGAAAGTCTTGGCTTTAAGGCTATTTCTATAAACGTATCAGATATAGTGGCAAATGGTGGTAAACCCCTTTACGGGCTTATATCTTTGATGATACCGGATTATATAGAAGAGCGTTTTTTAGAAAGGATATACGAAGGTGTTAAAGCGGCATGCGAGTTTTATAGCTTAAAAATAGTAGGTGGCAATGTATCAAAAGCCTCAAAGCTTGGTATAGATGTATTTTTGATAGGGGAAGTGGATAGGTTTGTATCAAGGAATGGGGCTTTGGTGGGAGATGATGTTTTGGTAACAGGGACTTTGGGGGATTCTTACGCTGGGTTTAAGCTTTTAACATCAAAAAAAGCTTACGAAGAATACGAACTAAGGCTTATAGAAAGACATTTAAGACCAACAGCTAGGATAGATTATATAAACCATATTAGAAAATATGCCAATGCTTCTATGGACATATCAGATGGGCTATCATCGGACTTGTGGCATATAGCAGAGCGCTCCAACGTAGTAATAGAGATAAATAAAGACAAAATCCCTATTTCAAATGAGCTAAAAATCTTTGCTTCAAAAAACCATTTAGACCCATATGAGATAGCTTTATCTGGTGGTGAAGATTATCAGCTTTTATTTTCTCAAAAGAAAGAACACTTTAACCCGTTTTTAGACAACACTGTTATAGGTAAGGTGATAGATAAAGGTAGGGCTTTGGTGCTAATGGATGGAAAAGAGCTTGAAAGAAAAGGTTTTGACCACTTTAAAAAACGATAGAAGATTTAAACATTTACCAGATAAGCTTCAAGATATTCTTATTAAAGAAGTATCAAATATTTACAAACCTATGAATAGTGATAGCATAGAACATCCCAACTTATACGATGATTACTATCAAGAGTTTTATCACAGCATTACTATTGGTCCTTTAGAAGAAGCTTACAATAAGTTTGTAAACCCGAGTCTGGAGCTTTTAAAAGAAAAATCTGTTTTAAATGTACTCGATATCGGGGCTGGAATGTTTGTAAACTCTTCAGTATTGGCTGAAGAGTTTTTAAAACAAAACAAAAAAATAAACATAGTAAGCGTAGACAAGAAGATCCCGCCTTTTGTAAAGCTAAACCACCCATCAGATCGGATAAGGTATCTTTTTTATAAAAGCGGTTTTTCCTTTAGAGATAAGCATATAAACTGGAGGCTTTTTGTAATGGATGCAAGAAAAATAAGATTTGAAAACTACTTTGATTTAATACTCCATGATGGGTTTTCTCCCTACAAAAATCCTTCTTTATGGAGTCTTGATTTTTTATATGTTCTTTCTAAAAGTCTAAGACAAGGAGGTATTTGGGTAAGCTATACTTCAAATAAAAGCGTAGAGTGTTCTTTGAGATTTTTAGGTTTTAAGATAGATTTTATAAAAGGAGTTGGCAGAAAAAGACCATCCATTAGAGCCATAAAAAGCGCTGAGTTTTTTAATATCTTTGGCGCAAAAGACCCTTATTTTATACCGATGAGGGATAAAGATTTAAATCATAGTGAAGAGTCTATAATATCAGATTACTTTTTAAGGGTTTATTTTTTAAAAGCAAAATATCACTCTCCCTCAAAGGATTGAAGCTCTTCCATCAAAGATTTTACCTGATGCATGATAGCCCCAAGCAAAGAGTCTATAGAAGAATTCCAGTAAGATTCGTTAAACACTACCTTTTTTGAAGGCCCTTCACCATCATCTCCTAAATAAGAAATTACAACACAAGGATATTCTTCTTTTTCCTCGCATTCAGTTTCCTCTATACCAGGAAAGCAAATAGCTATATCTATTTCTGGGCTTATAGCCATGCTTTTTATTCTTTTCGCCAACTCTTCAAATTTAGTCTTCGGATATTCCATGCATTAAGAATATAAAAATTGCATAAAAGCTTTCCATAATAAAATGCATAAAATCTATGCTAAAATAAAATTTATGGAATGTATTTTTTGTAAAATAGCCAGCAAAGAAATTAAGTCGGATATAGTTTATGAAGATGAAGAGCTTATGGCTTTTAAAGATATAAAGCCAGTAGCCCCTACGCATGTGCTTTTGATACCAAAAAAACATATAGATGGCGTTCAGGCGTTAAAAGACGAAGATCAAATGCTTGTAGGCAAAATGATTGTAAAAGCAAAAGAAATAGCTGATAAGTTAGGATTAAAAGAGGGCTACAGGCTTGTCTTCAACATAGGAGAATACGGAGGACAGACCATAAACCACATACATCTACACATTATAGGTGGGCGTCCTATGATGTGGCCACCAGGCTGATGCCAGAGTATTTCGTAGGTGAAGGCACTCTTATAAACGCTATTTTGGTGTTTATAGGAGGTTATTTAGGAGATTATCTAAAAGCTCACATAAAAGAATCTATAAAAGAAAGTATATTAAAAGCTTTTGGTTTGTTTTCTCTTGGTATGGCTTACCATCTTTTTCAAGAAGGAGAAAGAGCCAACCTTGTAGATGTTTTGTTGTGCCTAATAATAGGTGGTGTTGTTGGGTATTATTTTGATTTTGAAAACAATTTAGATAAAATCTTTTTAAAAGCTTTTAAAAATATAGGCTCTCCAGAAGGATTTAACACCGCTACAATTATGTTTTGTGTAGGTCCTATCACTATATTAGGATGTATTATGGAAGGGACTAAAGGTCAAAATAGCATCATTTTGTCAAAAGCTGTTATGGACGGTATTAGCTCCGTCATCCTCTCATCTTCTCTTGGAAGGTCTGTAGCGTTTTCTGCTTTTTCAATTTTGATTTATCAAGGGACCATCACCTATTTGTCTTTCTTTTTTAAAAGTTCTGTAAACCAAAGTTCTCTAGAATTAGTTTCTTTTGTAGGCGCTACTCTTATAGCAGCCCTAGGTTTAAAGCTTTTAGGGTTAAAAAACGATTTAAAGCTTTTAAACTTTATACTGGCTCCTATTATCGCTATCTTTTTATAAAAACTTAACACAAACTTCATAAAGATATCTTATAATAAAAGTATGAGTGCAAAGATAGCCATAAATGGATTTGGACGTATTGGTAGGGCGTTTTTTAAAATAGCCTTTGAAAGAGGCTTAGACATAGTAGCTATAAACGATTTAACGGATACGAAGACGTTGGCTCATCTTTTAAAATATGATTCTGTTCATAAGATATGGAAGAAAGATATATCTTATACTGAAGATTCGATAATAGTAAATGGTAAAAGCGTAAAGGTATTCGCTAAAAAAGACCCAGCCGAACTTCCTTGGAAGGAATTAGGCGTTGACATAGCAATAGAATCTACCGGACTTTTTAGAGATAGAGAAAACGCTTCAAAACATATTGGCGCAGGGGCTAAAAAAGTCCTTATATCAGCTCCCGGTAAAAACCCAGATATAACGATAGTCCTTGGCGTAAACCAAGATAATTACAATCCAAAAGAGCACCATATTGTATCAAATGCATCTTGCACTACAAACTGTATGGCACCGGTATGCCATGTGTTAGATAAAGAGTTTGGTATTAAAAACGGTTATATGGTGACAGTACACTCTTATACAAACGACCAACGGATATTGGACCTTCCCCATAAAGATTTAAGAAGGGCCAGAGCTGCTGCTGTCAACATAATACCTACTACTACAGGGGCTGCTAAAGCTGTAACAGAGGTTTTACCACATCTAAAAGGAAAGCTTGGAAGTACGTCAAGAAGAGTGCCTGTATCAGATGGTTCTATAATAGAGCTAACTGCCGTATTAGAAAATCCACCACAAGATGTACAATCTTTAAACGCTGCTTTTAAAAAAGCTAGCGAGACATATTTAAAGGGCATATTAGAATACAGCGAAGAACCTTTAGTATCGTCTGACATAGTAGGAAATCCTCATTCGGCTATATTTGATGCAGAGCTATCCTTTGTAAATGGAGATTTGGTACATGTTGTAGCCTGGTATGACAACGAGTGGGGATATGCTACTCGTCTTGTAGATTTAGCAGAGTTTGTCATAGAAAAAGGCCTATAACATAAGTTGAACTTTATAGATACTGCTGAAATAAAAGTAAAAGCAGGTGATGGTGGTAATGGCGGAGTATACTTCTTAAGAGAAAAATATAGACCATATGGTGGTCCTGCTGGTGGGGACGGTGGCAATGGAGGCTCTGTAATAATTCAAGCGGATTCATCAAAAACAACATTTTTAGATTTTAAGTATAAAAGATATTTTGTAGCTCAAAACGGGGAACACGGCAAACCTAAAAATCAACATGGAAAAAACGGTAAAGACATCATAATAAAAGTACCAGTAGGAACTATCGTCATAGATAAAAATACAAACGACGTACTTTGTGATTTAACAAAACATGGTCAAAGCTGTGTAGTGGCAAAGGGTGGAGAAGGGGGTCTTGGTAACGCTCACTTTGCTACACCAGTAAATCAGGCTCCAAGAAAATTTACTTTCGGTAAAAAAGGAGAAGAGAGAGAGCTTATACTTATATTAAAAACCATAGCAGACATAGGTATAGTAGGACTTCCCAACGTTGGTAAATCAACGCTCTTATCCGTTCTTACAAACGCACATCCGAAAATAGGGGACTATCCTTTTACTACGTTATATCCAGAGCTTGGTGTTTTAAAAGTAGATGATAGGTCTTTTACAATAGCAGATATACCAGGTATTATAGAAAATGCTCACAAAGGAGCTGGACTTGGGCTTGATTTCTTAAAACACATAGAGCGCTCTAAATACTTGATTTTAGCTATAGACCTATCCACTGAAAATCCTGTTAAAGATTTTGAAATTTTAACCACTGAACTATCTCTTTACAATAAAAGCCTAATACAAAAAATAAAAGCGATAGTAGGCACAAAACTTGATATAGCAAAAAAAGAAAATTTAGAGCTTTTAGAAAAAATAAGCAAAGAGAAATCTTTAGATTTTATACCGGTGTCTTCTGCTACAGGACAAAACATAGGATACTTAAAAGAATACATAACAAACTTGATTAACTATTAAAAACATAAAAATCAGTTGTATCAGATACTTATAAATATATATAATATATATCATAGTTATCAAATATTCTTATGATAAGTTATTTTTTATAATTAAAAAGCCCCTCAAAAGAGGGGTAAAAGAAGGATAGGAATGGTTGCATCAAGACGCGAACAATAACATCAATAGTAGCTTTTTTCTCCGCTTACTTTGCCGCTAAATACCTTATAAGCGTATCTTGTATAGAATAGCACTATAGGCATAAATATTATAGTTACTATAAGCATAACGGTTAAGGTAAGAGTTGAAGAAGAGGCGTTGAATACAGTTAGACTGTACTCTGGGTTTATGCTTGAACGCATTAGCACGGGGAAAGAAGCACAGGCTACATTTAAAACGGTAAAAGCATTTACCAATCCTGAAGCATATACCACTTTATCGTATTTACCAGCTTTTAGCAAGTATACATACAATACAACTCCAACAAACATCAACAGGGGTATTGCAAACAATATTGGATAAGTAAAGTAATTTTTATAAAGATAAGGGGCTTCTGCCATGGCTAATACGTTGGTTAAAATAACAGACACTACATATCCTACTACACTTATACCGGCATACTTTTTAGCCATTTCAAAAACAGAGCCTTCGGTTTTGAGTAGAAGATAGGCGGCTCCGTGCATAGCAAACATAAAAAAGCTTACCAATCCCATAGCAAGAGGCACGGGTCTCAAGAGTGTAAAAAATGTACCATGGTAAACAGCATCTTTGTCTATCGGAACTCCTACTACGGCATTGCCTACAGCAACTCCAAAAAGGATGGCAGGCAAGACATTACCAAGCCAATATATAAAATCAAAGGTATGCCTCCATACCATAGACTCTCTTTTGTTGCGATATTCAAAAGCCACAGCTCTTCCTATCAAAGCCCATAAAACAAGAAGTATAGCTATGTAAAAGCCAGAAAAAGAAGCTGCGTAAACAGTAGGGAAAGCGGCGAAGAGCATACCGCCCCCAGCTATAAGCCACACTTCATTACCGTCCCACACAGGAGCTACAGAATTATAAAGGGCTATTCTGTCATGCTCCTTTTTCATAAATATCATGGGAAACGCACTTCCCAAATCAAAGCCATCAGTTATAGAATAACCAATGAGAAATACTCCTGCCAAAAGAAACCAAAGACCTTGCAACGTAAAAAGTCCATCTGGCAAAATACCCATACCTAATCCTCCTTAAGAAATTCTATTGTTATCGTTTAAATCGGTCCTATTAGCGGTAAGCCCTATGCTAACACCGGAAGGAGAAGGAACTGTAGACGAAATAGGCTTCACGTCTTCGTATTCTCTAACCTTCTTTATCATGGTAGTTACATATACATAGAATAGCAACGTATATATCGTAACAAACGTAATAACGGAGAACATTACATTGGAAGTAGTATTAAAAGATACTGCATCGGCAGTCTTGAGAACACCAGTTACTATCCAAGGTTGACGCCCTATCTCAGCAGTCATCCATCCAAGCTCAGAAGCTATAAATGGTAGAGGTATTGAATATAACACGGTCTTTAGAAAGGCTTTGTTTTGATAAATGGTGCCTTTTTTATACAGATAAAGTCCCCACAACGTTACGAATGCAAAGAAGAAACCAAGACCTACCATTATGTGAAATGGCATAAATACAAGGTTTATAGGTGGCAAATCTTTTGAAGATATATTGTATGCCTTAGCATAAGCTTCATCTGCTACTATCTTGTCTTTCAAAGCCGGGTTTGGATTAGAAGCGTATTGAGCTTTTAACATATTTGCCTCATTTGCATAGCTTTGGGCTTTTTGATCATACATAGTAATTAGATCTTTGATACCATAAACTTTTGCATCAAAATTATGATAAGCCAAGAAAGACAATAAACCTGGTATTTTTATAAACGGGTAAGTTTTTTGAGCACTTTGATCTACATAACCAAATACATCTAAGGAAGCTGGTTGTTCTGTTTTCCATTTACCTTCCATCATTGCAAGTTTGAGGGGTTGATATTCTGCCACAAGATGACCAGCCGTATCACCTATAATGATCTCTGCTACAGATACTATAGCGGTAAATATAAGGGCCACCTTCAATCCAGCCTTAGCCATGTCTACATTTTTATTTCTTAGTAAGAAGTAGGCCATTACACCCATAACAAAGAAACCAGCGGTAATTTGCCCTGCTGTTACAGTGTGTAAAAATCTTATAACAGTGGTATGGTTTATAACAGCTTCCCAAAAGTTCGTGAGCTCAGCCCTTATACCTTGCGGAGTTTGAACTATCTTATATCCAGCTGGAGTTTGCATCCAAGAATTTGCTATTAAAATCCAAAGGGCAGACAAATTGCTACCAAGAGCTACCATCCAAGCTGAGAAAGTGTGCATGCCGTCTGATATTCTGTCTTTTCCAAATAAAAATATACCTATAAAGGTTGACTCTAAAAAGAAAGCCATCAAACCTTCGATAGCAAGAGGTGCTCCAAAGATGTCACCTACAAACTTTGAATAGGTAAACCAGTTTGTACCAAACTCAAATTCCATAGTAAGACCTGTAGCCACACCAGCGGCAAAGTTTACTGCAAATAGCTTCATCAAAAACATAGCCAGTTTGTCGTACTTTGGATCCTTAGTTTTGTAGGCTATGGTCTTAACTATGGCTATAAATACAGAGAGCCCCAACGTAAGAGGCACATAAATAAAGTGATTAATCGCCGTAAAGGCGAACTGGAACCTGGACAAGTCGAGCAAGTCCACCATAATCTATACCTCCTTTTAGATAAATTTCAGGTATATGGATCCCAGAACTTCTTAACAAAACCAGGAGTACCTATCTCAAGTATATTGCCGTTCAAAGCTTGCGGTGGTATACCGAGTGGAAGGGGTGCTGGACCAGATATGTTATCTCCCCACGGGGTATACAAACTACCATGACAAGGACAATGGAATATAGGAGTATTAGGAAGATGTACCCCTGGATCTCCATCTGGTTTCCACAAAGGAATACAGCCAAGGTGAGTACAAACACCTATGATAGCGTATACGTTATGGTTACCCAGTATGTCTTTGTTGTGATTTTTATATTTATTATCTCTTTCTGGGCCATTCCAATTGAAAGGAGTTGGTAGTTTCATAACAAAAGTAGGAAAACCTCTCCACGATGTAACTCTTAATTCTAAAGGCTTAAATTGAGATATGTCATAAGATACTTTCGACTGCAAACTAGTGGCTGCATTTGGACCTAGACTTTTTAACACTGGATACAGCACTCCTACCGCTGCCATAACACCAAATGCACCAACCGCATATTCCAAAAAATCACGCCTTGAAGCTTCCATGACAATCTCCTTAGGTTGATTAGCATAAACCAACCTACATAACTATAAATTAACTTATAAAATATCATTATACAATGAATTATATCATATGAATAATATAATAAAAAATAATATATATTATGAGAAGATTATGAATTAACAATGAAAAAACTACTATTCATTTAGTAAATATATACTAATACACTTAAGTTTTATTATATTTTTATTTAAAATCAAAAAACAATGCCCTAAGCATTTTAAAGTCTTATCAGTTATACAATAAGCCGAGATTTATTTAAAACGAGTATTTAAAGCAATACCGAAATCAAGCTGAACATCGTTTTGGTAAAGTTCTACCAATTCATTACCTTTGTTTGTAGGTCTTATGTATGTATTTTTAGTTATTATATCCTTTTCATAATAATTCGCATGCCTTCTTATATCAGCAGTGTATATTTTTGGTGGCGGCTCTTGATATGTTTTAGAAAGGTTTAAAGATTTTATATTATCTACTAAAGTGCTTACCGATGGAAGCCTATTGAAAAAGAAAGAAAAACCTATATCCTGTTTATTTGGTCTGGGCAACGGTGCCACAAAATTATCTATATTGCGTTTGTGAGTCATAAAATTAACATCTTTTAAAGGTATTCTTATATCAAGAATAAGCGGTTTAGAAAAGGACATATTGGATAATACCAATAAAAAAAGTCCTAAAACTACCACCCTCCGCTTTAACATAAAAATTATTATATGTCTACTAAATAAAATTTCAATGATATAATCTTTTAGTATATAATATAAGCATGTTAAGGGATATATACGTAGGGTTAGTAGATGATAGCTTCATAGGGAAAGAGATAAAGGTCGCTGGATGGATAGATTCCATAAGAGACCACGGCGGTGTTTTGTTTATAGATTTAAGAGATAAAGAAGGTAAGCTTCAAGCTGTTTTAGAAGAATCAGAAAATAAAGAGCTTTACGATATAGCAAAGCATTTCAAAGAAGAGAGCGTAATTGCTATAGAAGGTGTTGTAAGGAGAAGACCCTCTGGGACAGAAAACCCAAAAATAAAATCTGGTAACGTAGAACTTTTAATACAGCGTATTAAGCTTTTAAATGCATCGGAAACATTACCTTTCCCAATAGATGATAACGTTGAAATATCTGAAGAACTTAGGTTAAAGTATAGATATCTCGATTTAAGAAGAAATATCATGCAAAAAGCCATAAAAACAAGAAGTAAGGCGCTTAAAATTACGAGGGATTTTTTTGATGAAAATGGCTTTTATGAAATAGAAACACCTTTTTTAATAAAATCTACTCCAGAAGGAGCAAGGGACTTTTTAGTCCCCTCAAGACTTCATCCTGGTAAATTTTACGCATTACCGCAATCTCCACAGCTTTTTAAACAAATACTCATGATATCTGGATTTGATAGGTATTTCCAGATAGCAAGATGCTTCAGAGATGAGGATTTAAGATCAGATAGGCAGCCAGAATTTACGCAGATAGATTTTGAGATGTCCTTTGTAGAAGAAGAAGACGTCATGGAGATATCGGAAAAACTCCTTTACAAATTATTTTTAGAGCTTTTAGGAATAGAATTAAAAACACCTTTCAAAAGGATGCCTTACAAAGAGGCAATGGAAAAATACGGTTCGGATAAACCAGATACTCGTTTTGGTTTAGAGCTAGTGGATTTAACAGATATATTTAAAAATACAAACTTCAACGTATTTAAAGCGGCTATTGAGCAAAAAGGTATCATAAAAGCTATAAAAATAAACACAATTTTATCAAGAAAGGAAATAGACAATCTTACAGAATATGTAAAAGGCCTTGGCGCCAAAGGGCTTGCTTGGGGTAAAATAGAAAACGGAGAATTTAGTTCTCCTATAGCGAAATTTTTGACTGATCAAGAAGTAAAAGCAATGTTATCAAGGCTTGAAGCAAAAAACAACGAAATGATATTTTTCTCGGCGGATAAACCTAAAAACGTTTATAAAATACTTGGAAATTTGAGGTTGCAGCTTGGCAAGATGTTAAAGCTAATAGACCATTCTAAATTTGAATTCTTGTGGGTTGTGGATTTTCCTATGTTTGAATACAATGAAGAAGAAGGAAGATTAGAGGCTATGCATCATCCTTTTACATCACCAAAAGAAGAAGATATAGAAATGATAATAAACATTCTTGACAAAAACGATAAAGAATATATAATTAATACTTGTGAGAGCATTACAGCAAGGGCTTACGATATCGTGTTGAATGGCGTAGAAATAGGTGGGGGATCTATAAGAATACACAAACCAGATGTGCAAAAGTTGGTATTTAAGCTTTTAAATATATCAGACGAAGAAGCAGATTTAAAGTTTGGATTTTTATTAGAAGCTTTAAAATATGGAGCACCGCCTCATGGGGGATTAGCTTTTGGTTTTGACAGACTTATGGCCATGATGCTAGGTTTTGAATCCATAAGAGATGTTATAGCGTTTCCTAAGACCCAAAAAGGCACATGTCTATTAACTGGTGCTCCAGATGTAGTACCAGAAAAACAGCTAAAAGAACTTCATATAAAAACTGTTTGATGGAACTTTACAAAATACTTTTAAACCTTGGCTACGAAAGAAGAAAAAGCCAAGAAAAAATGTTTAGCATAGTAGAGCGTTATATAAAAAAAGAAGACGATGCTGATTTTGAAAATAATACAGTTTTAATAGAAGCTCCAACTGGTACCGGTAAAAGCTTTGGTTATCTTATACCAATCATAGAGCACAATCAAAAAGCCATAATCTCTACAAAAACAAAGATACTTCAAGAACAGTTAAGAAGAGATTTAGAGTTTTTGTCTTCTATTAGAAAAAATTATTTTGGAAAGGGCATAAACTATCTTATACTAAAGGGCAAAGCCAATTACCTTTGCCTTGATAGGTTTTACGACAAGGAAAACACACTAAAGCAAACCACCATATTTGGAAAAATAAGCTTTGCAAAAGAAATCAAAGACCTAATAGAATCAAACAATTGGGACGGTGATGTAGAATTTACAAATATACCTTCAGAGGTTTGGCAAGAGGTAAATATAGATGAAAATTATTGCGATTCTTACTATAGGAAATCTTGCGTATATTTAAAAGATTGTTTTTACTATAAAAAGCTAAAAGACCAAGAAAAAAAAGCAGATATATTGGTAGTAAACCATAGTCTTTTGGTGTTAAAAGATTTTGAAGATGCCGATGAGCGCATACTTGTAATAGATGAGGCTCACGAGTTAGATGAGGCTTTGGTGAAGTCTCTTACATCGGGTATCTCTGTAAATGGCGCAATGAGACTTTTGGCAAGCGTAAGAGATATGCTACCATTAGACAACAAAACCATGCTAGACGATCTTGATGTAATTGGTATATTTAAAGGTTTATTTGAAAATCTATTTGAAAAAGAAACTAAAAAAGGTAGAAAACCAGCTTCTATACCATTAGACGAGCCATTCTTTGTAAACACTCTAACAAACCTTCTCTACAATCCTATTTACGAAGCTGTAAAAATTATAAAAAGCAATGTAGAAAAAACTGTAATGGATAGGCTAGAATACAAGAGCGTCGTAAGTGCTAGGTTTAAAAGCTTTTTAGAAGAATCTAAACTATTTAAAAAAGAATTTATAAACAGCTTAAGCGTGGATACTTCTCAAACAAACTTAGAGGACAGAACGGAGATAGAGCTATCAAGGTATATAGCTAAATTTAGGACGCTATACAGCAGAGTTTCAAGCATTTACAATACGCTAAAATATATGGAAGATGAAGAGAATAGAGATTATCTTGGTTTTGTTGTGAGTAGAGAATATTCTAAAAGACTAAACGACTACAACTACAAGGTGGAAGCTTTTCCTATTTTCCCCAAAGACGTAATTAGCTTAGATGATTATAAAAGCGTAATACTGACATCGGCCACGCTTGACGAGGAGCTTATGGATCTCACCACAGGCATAAGAGGAGAATACCACTCTTTAGAGCATGTTTTTAACTATCAAAGTGTAAATTTTATCATAAAAAATATACTGCCTAAAAATCAAGATTTATGGAAGGAAGAGCTCATAAATAGTTTAAGATATCTAAGAAGTTATTATGGTAAAGTGCTGGTGCTTCTAACTAGCTATGAACAAATGGAATACATACCAAAAGACGACGATATAATCTTCCAAAATACTACTACCCTAAGAAGAGCCATAGAAATGATAGAAAACGGAGATAAAAACGTATTGGTAGGTGTAGATTCAGTATGGACAGGCATAGATTTGAGAGGAGAGAAAGGGCTTTTGATAGCAAAGCTTCCTTTTGATGCTCCTACAGAGCCGCTCCATTACCATAGAATGAAATATTTTGAAAAACAAGGAATAAACGGATTTCATTATGCTAGAAAAAAAGCTTTTTTACAATTTAAACAAGGTTTTGGAAGATTGATTAGAAGCAAAGAAGATAAGGGTACCGTTATAATATGTGATTCTAGAATACTTAGATATGAAGAGTTTGTTGATTTTATTAAAAGCTTAAAGGTTAAAATATATTATCGCCAGCAAAGAGGCGACTAGAAATATCTTTGCATAAAAAGAGGTAAGCTTGCAGGAGTATAGAGTAAACGAGAAGATTACAGCAAGAGAGGTGAGACTTATAGACGAAGATGGGTCCCAGATAGGAATAGTTCCTATAAAAGAGGCTTTAGAAATTGCAAATAGGAAAGGTCTTGACCTCGTAGAAATAGCACCTCAGGCAAACCCACCTGTGTGTAAGATTTTAAACTACAGCAAGTTTAAATACGAGATACAAAAAAAAGAGAAAGAAGCCAAGAAAAAACAAAAAGAATCGGCAATAAATGTCAAGGATATAAACCTAAAGGTTATGATAGACAACCACGATTTAGCCATAAAGATTAAACAGATGAAAGAGTTTTTGGAAGATGGAGATAAGGTTAGGATACGCATAAGGTTTAGAGGTAGAGAAAACATATATCCAGAGCTTGGCAATAAGCTTGTTGATAAAATTATAAATGAACTTAGCGACGTCGGGGTTTTAGAAAAGCCACCCGTTAAAGAAAATGCTTTTCTAACCTTTACATTGCTTCCTAAGAAAAAATAGTTTATAATAATAAGCTTAAAACTAAGTTTGGAGGTTTTTATGAAGGTGAAGATGAAGACCAATAGAACAATGGCCAAAAGGTTTAAGATTACAGCAAACGGCCATATCAAAAGAGCCAGAGCAAACGGAAGCCACTATAATACCAAAAAACCAAAAGATAGGAAAAGAAGGCTAAGAAAGAAAACTCTTATTACAAACCCAACCGTTGAAAGAAAACTAAAACCACTTTTACAAAATGTATAAACACATCTTTTAATGGTATTTATAATAAAGATAGGATCAAACGTACTATCAACAGCGGAGGGAGATTTTGACATAAGCTTTTTAGCCTCAATAGCAGAGGATATCAAAACTCTTCAAAAAAATGGTACAAAGTTTTTAATAGTATCCTCTGGGGCTATTATGGCTGGCAAAAAAATACTAAACATCCAAAAAGACTCTATACTCTCAAGACAGATTTTAGCATCTGTTGGACAGTCAAGGTTGATGTCTTTATACGATAGTATATTTTCAAATTACAACCTTACCATAAGCCAAATACTTATCACTTCAGACGTTTTTACAAACCAAAACATGTTTTCAAATGCTCAAAGAACCATAGAAGGATTATTAGAATACAATATTATACCTATCATCAACGAAAACGACGCCATAGCCACAGAAGAACTTATCTTTGGAGACAACGATTTTTTAAGCGTCTATGTGTCTTATATATCAAAAGCCACAAAACTCATTATATTTTCTACGGCTGGTGGTTTATATACAAAAGATGGGAAAACTCTTATAACAAAAATAGAAGATTTTGATGAAGCTTTTAAGCAGGTAAATCCCACCAAAAGCACCTTTGGTAGCGGTGGAATGCTTAGTAAACTTCAAGCTTCCATGATGGCTTCAAAGCTTGGAGTAGAGGTATTTATCACCTCTAAAAATCAGAGATTGATAGATATATACAACGATAAAGCTTTGGGTACTAAAGTACCAGCTTCTAAAAACCCAAAAATAAAACCAAAAGATATTGTTAAGCTTGCCCAATACCCAAAAGGAATAATCTATGTAGACGAGGGAGCTAAAAAAGCTGTATCAAATAGAAAAGCTCTTCTTGCAATAGGAATAAAGGGATACGATGGCATATTTAAAAAAGGTGATATAGTGAGTATAGTAGATGAACAAAACGTTATGGTAGGAAAAGGTAAAATTCAATACGATTCCAAAGAGCTTAAAAATATAATAGGTAAAAAAAACAAAGAAGTTATAAAAACTGACGATATTTACGTAATATAAATATTTAAAACCATATAAAAATAAGCTTTTATCATGTAAGATATAACTATGTTAAAAGAACTACTAAGCACATCCATATTCCTATTAACTATGTTTCTTGTAATAAAGCAACCCAAAAACATTCCGATAGGTTTATCAGCGACGATTGGAGCCTTTTTAAGTCTGTTGTTTGGTATTGTCAGTTTGAAAGATGTTTATGAAGTGATAAAAATAGTTTGGGATGCAAGCTTAGCGTTTATCGGTATTATTTTTATATCTGTGGTACTTGATAATATAGGATTTTTTGAGTGGGTTTCTTTAAAAGCTATAGACAAAGCAAACGAAGATGGTTTAAAGCTTTATATTTATATGCTTTTAATAGGAGCTTTTATATCAATATTCTTAGCCAACGACGGGGCAGCCCTCATGCTAACTCCTATAGTTTATTCTAAGATAAAACATCTAAACTTAAAAGAAGAAGGAGCAAAAGCCTATATGATGGGTGGTGGGTTTATATCTGACACCGCTAGCATAGGCCTTGTAATATCAAACCTTACCAATATAATTACAGCTGACTTTTTTCACATAAGTTTCATAGCCTATGCAAAAACTATGTTCTTAGTAAATATAGTCTCTATAATAATGTCTATCTTGGTTTTGGTGGCTTTTTATAAAAACGATATACCAAGAACCTACAAAAAAGAAATCTTAGAAGACAAAAAACCAGAAGACGCCATAAAAGATAAGCTTTTATTTACTATGGCTTGGCCCATCGGTGTTTTCACGATGGCATTGCTGTCAATTTCTCATATTTATAATATCCCGACATCATTTGTTATAATATTTGCTGGTGTTTTAATCTCTCTTATAAGCCTAAAAAACAAGAAAATCAATTTAAAGCATATCCTTATAAAAGAAACTCCTTGGCAAATACTTATTTTCTCGGTGGGTATGTATATAGTAGTGTTTGGTTTACAAAATGTATTTTTGGCTCATGTCATACCAAATGTTATCAAACATATGATAAGTGCTGGTAAATTTGTATCAATAATGGGAGTTGGACTTTTGTCAGGTGTTATGTCTGCTATTATAAATAATCTTCCTACCGTTATGCTAATAAATCTAAATTTAAAATTAGCTCACGCACCCCAACATACAACAAATATACTTGCCTTAGCAAACGTTATAGGCACTAACATAGGTCCAAAGATGACACCCATTGGGTCTTTAGCTACGCTACTCTGGCTTCATGTATTGAACAAAAAGGGTTTGGATATATCTTACAAATACTATATAAGAGTGGGAATAATTCTAACCATACCAGTTCTTATTATGACTCTTCTTAGTCTTTACATAGTTGATAGTTTTTTGTTGCATTTTTAGCATATATTAGGTATATTATTAATGATGAATATAGATAAACTGAAAGAAGAGTTTAGGGCTTTTCTTAAGAAACATAATTATAAAATCACAAAGAATAGGCTGGATTTGATAGATGTGATAGCCAACTATAAGAAACACTTTGAAATAGAAGAGCTTGTAAGCTATATCCAAAGCACTCAAAAACTGGCATCGAGAGCGACCATATATAGGACTGTAAAACTTTTGATAGATTTTGGTATCATAAAAGAAATAATCAAACAAAACAACAAAACCATATATGAATTTTACACCCAAGAAGGGCATCACGACCATCTTATATGTATATCTTGCGGGCGAATCATAGAATTCTTTAATGAAGACATAGAAAATTTACAAGAAGAGATATGTATAAAACACAATTTCTTACCTACTTATCATAGACTCGAAATATTTGGACTATGCGAACAATGCTTGAAAGAAAAACAACCTACCAAAGAAAAGTAAACTTTTATGAAACTGACGCTCAGGGAGTAGTGCACCATTCCAACTATTTTAGATATTTTGAAGAAGCTAGAGGGTATCTTTTAGAGCACTTAGGGCTTCCTTACTATCAAATGCACAACGAAGGTTTTTTTGTGGTGTTGGTAGAAGCAAATATAAGAATAAAGCATCCCATCGTTTATCAAGATGTTTTTAGTATAGATACAACCGTTGACATTAAAAACGAGTTTAGTCTTTATTTTGATTATAAAATATATGTAGACGATAGGCTTTGTGCTATTGGAAACACAAAACATTGTATAGTAAAAGATGGCAAGCTTATAAAAATACCGGATTTTCTTTTAAGGATTTTAGATGCTGGATAAAACTTACATAGATTTTATAGAGGATAAGGTTTACAACAAAGAAGAAGCGCTAGAGTTTTTTGAAGCCCTTCTAGAAGCTCATCCACACAAAGATAGCTTGGTATCATATCTTAACCCAAGAAGATTTTTACTGCTTTTAGAATTAGGAGAGCGTTCTAGCTGTATAAAGAAATTTATCCTAAAACACCCAACCGTATTTGAAGAAACGATACCAGAGCTTTGGTATAAAATAAAATCAAAAGACAGTTACCTAAAGGAGATAGATAAGCTATACTCATCTTCTTCTATGAACTTTGAAGAATTTTTAGCTTTTTATAGAAGAAGAGAGTTGATGAGGCTTGTGGCAAAAGATATACTAGGCACAGAAGAATTAGAAGATATACTCTTAGAATATTCAGCCTTGGCAGATGCTCTTGTCGAAAGCCTTATAAAATATATATCTAAAGATAACGCGAAAGACCTTCTTATAATAGGAATGGGTAAGCTTGGTTCCAATGAGCTTAATTTTTACTCTGATATAGATGTTATGTTTTTTTCAAAAGAGGACAGCCAATATTATGATGAAGTTTGCAAAAAATTTATTAAAAGCATAAATACAAATACAAGAGAAGGAGAGATATATATTACTGACGCAGATTTAAGGCCTTTTGGGAAATCTGGTCCTATTGTAATGAGCATAGAAGCAGCGGAAGACTATTATGAAACGTATGGTAGATTTTGGGAAAGGATGGCTCTCATAAGAGCGAGAGCAGTTTATGATGAATCACACCTTTTTTCTAGCTTTTACAAAAACATAATAATACCTTTTGTATTTAAAAAATCCATAGACCAAAGAGACTTAGACAATATAGCTTTGATGAAAGAAAAAATAGAACTCGAACAAAAAAGAAAAACCCTATCGAAAGGCTACAACGTAAAAACCGGCGAAGGCGGTATAAGAGAAGTAGAATTTAGCCTTCAGGCAATGGCCCTTCTTCTTGGTGGCAAAAAACCCCTTTTAAGAGATGGAAACACTTATAGGCTTATAATGAAGTTAGAACAAAATGGTATTCTATCAGAAGAAGAAAGCAAATCCTTAAAAGAAGCATACACTTTCTTAAGAAGATTAGAGCATCTTATACAGATAAAAAATTGCGTCCAAGACCACACTTTGAAGGATCAAGATGTAGATAAGTTTGCGTTTTTTATGGGCTTTTCAAAGGAAGAATTTAACAAAACATTGAATTTACACAAAGAGAAAGTAAAAGAGATTTTTGACAACCTACTTCCAAAAAACAGAAAAAAGCAGACATTAAACCCTTGCCAAGAAGCCATTATAATAGAGGATATAGATACATTTTCTCAGTGTATACCAAACATAAAAAATCCCAAAATGTTTTTCAGTACAATACTTGGTATATTTCAAGGGAAAGAAGGTATATATTTATCAGAAAAAGAACGTCAAAAGTTTTTAGAATATTTACCAATTCTTTTGAAAAAAATAAACATTTCCAAAGAACCAGAGATGATATTGAGAAACCTGGAAAAATTTATAATGAGCAAAACCGGAAAGCGTATAATATTTGAAAAGGAAAGCATATTTGAATCTCTTTTAGATATATTTGAAGCATCAAACACGATATCCACAGAAATATCAAGATACCCAGATACTGTAGAGGATATCTTGACACTTTACCAAGATTTTCCTACAAAAGAAGAGATAAAAAGAGACTTAGAAAATTACAGAGCACTTGATTTAGACAAGCTAAATCTTTTTAGACGCTTCAAAAGGATATGGGAAATAAGAATAATATTAAATTACATAACAAGATCTAAAAACCTTTTAGGGCTTTTTGAAAGTTTATCAAACTTAGCAGAGATAGTAATAGAAGACAGCTTTGAGCTTAAAAAAGGAACACTTGTGATAGCTCTTGGTAAATTTGGCTCTAAAGAGTTAAATATAAATTCGGATTTAGATTTATGCTTTGTTGCAGAAAATAACCAAAGCAAGGTAGAATCTGTTCAATATATTCAGAGCTTTATAAAATTTTTAACATCTCACACAAAAGAAGGATATCTTTACGCGGTGGATTTCAGATTAAGGCCTATGGGGCAAAAAGGAGAATTAAATCCCACGTTTGATTTCTATAAAAACTATTTTGAAAATGAGGCTAGGTTTTGGGAACGTTTAAGTTGGACTAGGTATAGGATTATAACAGGAGACAATGAACTAAAAGAAAGATTTGAGAGCTTAGTAAATAATTTTCTATTTGGAAAAGATATTACAGAAAAAGAAGCTCAAGAAACACTAAATATGAAAATGGAAATAGAAAGAAACCTAAAATATTCAAAAGATAAGATAAACATAAAGCTTGGTGCAGGCTCTATGATGGATGCTGAGTTCATAACACAGCTTTATATTCTAAAAGAAAAGTTAAGAGAGACTTCCATATTAAAAGCCATGGAAACTTTAGAATCTAAATATCCTTTTTTCAAAAGATTAAAAGAGTTGTACCTATATCTTAGAGGGTTGGAAACTTCTATAAGGCTAAAAAGAGAAGGCTCATCGTCTACGTTAAGTTATATTGATTTTGGAGAAGATACTTTTAACAAAACAAAAGAGATAATGAGAGAAATAAGAAGCATATTTCTAGAAAATATAAAACTCTAAGAATATTATGATCCATATCATACTATTACCTCTTGACAAAAACTTTTAGGTGATGTATATT
>ERZ1669250.58-NODE-58-length-59223-cov-6.949517_pt1 | contig 59223 bp, 58 predicted proteins | sample MGYA00579295_ERZ1669250 | MGnify/ENA primary metagenome ERZ1669250 (study PRJEB41166, sample SAMN08046056) | hot springs metagenome | biome: hot spring; feature: acid hot spring; material: thermophilic sediment; isolation source: thermophilic sediment from acid hot...
TCGAAAAATCATTCCTAAAACAGTTAACTAATGCAATTAGGGATGATGGCTATGTGCCTCACAGTCTAGGCATATATAGCCTGAATCACGTTGAGGACGGTACCACAGCGCCACCTAGGTGGAAGGACTTAAACACAACATACATACTCCTAGTGTATAGGTACTTTAAGAGGAGTAATGATGCTGATTTCATTAGGGAGGTTTACCCTAAGTTGGTTAAGGCCTTTGAATGGGTCCTAAGCCAGGATAAGGATGGTGATGGTGTACCGGAGTTAAGTGGTGATGGTGATACAGCCTTCGACGCCATGTCTGTTAAGGGTGTTGATAGTTACACTGTCAGTACCTGGTTAGCTGCCTTAATGGCTATGCGTGAGGTGGCTAGGTTAATGAATGATGGCTCAACTTTAAAGAGGATTGAGGATACGCTTAGTAGGGCTAGGGGTGTGTACAATAGGCTTTGGCTTGGTGATAGGTTTAAGGCTTGGGATGAGCCAGACTTCGGTAAGGCATCATTCCTAGCCCAGATTTGGGGTGAGTGGTGGAGTATGCTGCTTGACCTAGGCCACGTGGCTGATGAGGATAAGGTTAAGAGGGCTATGGAGACTATAATTAGGGTTAATGGCTCAGCATCACCATATACTACGCCGAATCTAGTTGATGAGGATAAGGGCATTATAGGTTATAGTCCACAAACGTACTCATCCTGGCCTAGGCTAGTTTTCTCAATGATGGGTGTTGCTAGGGAACTTGGGGTAGATGGGTGGTTGAAGATTGCTGAGAAGGAGTGGAGTAACTTAGTTAGACAAGGCTTAACTTGGAATCAACCATCAAGGATAGATGGCAGGACAGGTAAGCCGGAGCCTGAGAGGGGATTCCTTGATCATTACATTGGGAGTCCAGCCCCATGGAGCCTAACGTATAGGTATGCGTTAAGTACACTGAGGATCCGTTAGTTAAGGGAAGCTTAATTAATAATCTGAGGTTTAGGTAAGTTAATGATTAACGGTGTAATCACCTTAACTAGGAGCAGGAGGTTTAGAAGCGTGGACTTCAACATTAATGGAGTCCTCATATCAGCAATGATGATTGGTAAGAGTTACAGTGGGTTAATTGCAGTTAAGGGTTCCTTAGGGGTTATGAACATTGATGAGGCTAAGAAGCTTGTTGAGCACTGGGATAAGGTAACTAGCCTAATAATCAGGGTTACTGGCTCCAACTTCTACACCTTCTCGGGACCATTCCAGGCGGGTGAGGATACTGTTAAGTTTAACGTGTACTTCGACGTATTCAAGGATGTTAAAGTAACCATAACGCCCAATTACGTGCAGTTAATTTTCCAGGACTATAGGAGGAGGTTCAGAAGTAGGGGTGAATTATTAGGCGAATTAATTAAAAGCACGTTAAGCACATTGAGTAAGTACACTGAAGCCCATTAAGCCTGCTGCCTCTGCTGTGTCTTAGCCTGCTGAGCCCTCCACCTAACGCAACCACGCCCAGTGCACTTGGATCCGTAGAAGCCAACCTTCTGTCCAGGTGGTGCATTCTTCTTAACTGGCGTACCACCCTGCTGGTGACTACCACCACCATGCGGATGAGCATAGGCGCTCATTGCCTTACCACGAACCTTCGGGTACTTCCAAGCCTTAGTCCTAGCCCTATGGTACTTGCTACCCGCCTTAACGAAGGGCTTCTCAACCCTCCCCCCACCAGCAACTATGCCTATTGTTGCCCTAGCCCTTGAATCAACCTCAACCATCTTTCCACTGGGTAATTGAACCAGTGTTGTTGAGTCCCTGTGAATCATAACTACACCGTAGGTTCCACTGGACCTTGCGTACCTCCCACCATCACCAACGCTCTTCTCAATATTACAAACCATAGTGCCTTCAGGTATTTTACCAATTGGCATAACATTACCTGGCTCCACCCTAGCATCCGGCCCAAATTCAATAATCTTACCTACGTAAACACCCTCAACAGCCGGTAGGTACATTTCCTCACCATTCTCGAGAACAATGCGCATTGCTGGGGCGTTTAAGCCAGTGATGTGGAGGAGTTCCTTAATAATCCCCCTAATTGTTGCCTTTAACTGCTCCTCACTGAATTGAACATACCTAAGTGGCGCAACCCTCCTCCAGCTAGGTGACTTGAACTGGGAACCACCTCTGCCGGCTCTCTGCACCAGTATCTTCTTACCCATTAACTATCAGGAACTGTTAAATGTGGGCTTTTTAAAAATTAACGCCCTCTTTTAAACGTGAGGCGCCTAAGGCTGTAGGCTTAGGTAGTTTAAGAGTCCCTTTGATGATGAAACTATTAAAGCTGGTATTGGTATTATAACGCCAAGCAGCATGATGGCTGTCATTAGTGCTACAGTGTAGAGTACCATTCCAGACGGGGCCTTAACGCTTAAGTCCCTTGATAACCTAACGTAGTAGGGTACTGATATTACTGAGTTAATCACTAGGAATACGGCTAACCAGAGCCCCATTGGCCCTAGGTAGATGAGTGATATTATTATGAATAATTTACTCCAGAACCCAAGGAGAGGTGGCGTACCTATGAATGAGAGTCCAAGGAGGTAACTATAAACACTACCCTTATAGTCACCCTTAATTATTGTGAAGAAGCCTATCTTACCTGCCGCATTAACAACCAGTTGAGTTATTAACCCAGCTAATGCGTAGATGAGGACTTGGCTTGACTGAGGAGCTATTGCCGGTGCATTAATTAGGACTGCTACAGCGGCTAGTATGTAACCCATGTTAGCTACGCTGGAGTAGGCTAAGACCCTTGAAGCCTCCTTAGACGTTAATGCACCTACGTTCCCAATCAGCATACTTAAGGCTGACATTACTGCAGTTAACCAGAAGGCGTAACTTACGTAGAAACCTCCTAGGCTTGTTAGGATTGGGTACATTAACTTAACTAGGACTATAATAGGCATTATCTTAATTGTTGAGGCTAGTATAGATACTGGAATTGGGTCACCTGCAGTGAATACATCCGGTACCCAAATATGCATTGGTGCTGCACCTACCTCAAGCATTATTCCGAGTAAGGCTAGGGTGTAGCCAAGCATGAATAGTGGTGGGGATGAGCCAATGAAGTATGATGAAAGCAGTACCACTGAACCAGTGAAGAAGAGTACAGTCGCTATAACGAAGGCCACTATTGCCTTAACAGCCGCATCCATGTTTTCCGGCTTAGAACCAATCTGTATTATGAAGTATGAGGCAACGCTTATAATCATGAATAAGCCCAGTAGGAAACCGAAGTACGAGGCAATAGCCACGGCGCTTGACCCTATCGGCACGTAAAGGGCATATGAACTCACCAACCCTATTACGGTCATTAAGGCATAGTCAAGACCCCTATACGGCCTATTGCTAAGAGTCTTAAGTGACAATATGTTACCCACTATCACAATGTCTACGAGTACTGGGTAGACTACGTAGTTAACGTTAACCCACAGGTCAGGTAGTAGGAGTATTATGGCGGGTATCCAAGCGTACTCCTCCTTCTTAACTGCCAGTAGTGCGGCAGTGGCTAGTATTGTTCCTATTACTGATGAAACTATTACCTCAATGTACTCAACCATACACCATCACCAGTATCAGCACTATTATTAACATTACCACTGTTGCCAAGTAAATATACTTAATGTACTGGTTCAGTAAACCCACTTGAACCCTTCTAATCACTCTGGAGAAACTTGTGAATAAGGATGGTATTAGGGTATTGAATAATACATCAATCCCATGACTTATTAGGTAGGCGAACTCTATCAGCACTTTCCCAAAGCCAGCTAACACAACATCCATGAATGCTTGCAGATAATACCTACGTTCGAAGATTGTTGTTAAGCTACTTAGTGACTGTGCCCTTGGCTTCATTAAGGCAATTACGAAGATGACCCAAAGGAACACACCAATGCTGACAACGTAAACGTCGTAGCCTGGTTCAATTAATACTGATGGTACATGCAATGTGAATGGTATGGCCACTGTGGCTAAGGCAACAGTGGCGGTTAAAGCATACGAGGTGGCCATAATTAATCCACCATGCTCAGCCTCACTATGCTTCACACTACCTCCCTTAATGAAGTTTAGTGAAGTGAACCTGGCTAGGAATGCCACGTAAGCTATGCTTGTGAGTATCAGTAGTGCATATGATCCCCATCCTACTGTTTGACTGATGCTGGAGACTAAGTCATCCATTGCGGCGTGAACCCAGTAACCAGCTAATGGTGGAACCCCTCCTAGGGTTATTGCTGCGGCTATTGTTGAGTAGAAGGCAAGTTTCATTCTCTTAGCTAACTCAAGGTCGCCAACGTTAAACCTAGTGCCAGTTTCATGAATTAAGTGGCCACTGACGAGAAATAGTGTAGCCTTAGATAATGCATGTATTATTAGGTATAGGAAAGCCACTAGGACAGCTGCAGGAAGAACATATTCACCAATGGTTACTACGCTGTTTAAGTATGGTGTAACAGCTGTTATACCCATCATTAACCCTAATGATGCCATGGTTGAACCAGCTAAGATAACCTTCCTCTCATCGATGGCTAAGGCGAATAATGATCCAAGTAAGGCTGTTAATAAGCCGACATAAATAACAACTAGGTATGTTACCAATACTCCAGTTGATGCTAATGCTCCTGCCCCATAAAGGGACAGTGTAAGCCTCATGAAAACGTACACACCTGCCGCAACCATGGTGGCTGAGTGGAGTAACGCTGAAACACTGGTTGGACCAGTCATGGCTGTTAGAAGCCAGTCATTGAATGGGAATTGAGCACTTTTAGTGAACGGACCCAGTAGGAAGGCAATAAGCACTATGGCGGTTCCAACAGTACCTAATACACTTGTTAAGTGACTCCAGTTTATCGTGTTGAAGTCGAGACTTCCTCCAAATATCCCTATTGCAGCTAAGGCACCTAGCATAGGCATGTCACCGAACCTTATTGTAACTATAGCCCTATAGGCAGCGTAGGATGGAGTAGTCCACGCTGGCTTACCTAGAACAGTATCGCCTAATTTACCAACGAAGGATGTTTCATCATCATCCCTGAACCAATTGCCTATTAAGGCCCATGAACTTAAGCCTAATCCTTCCCACCCTATGAACATTAGGAGTAGGTTATTGGAGTACACAAGCAGTAGCATCGATGCTGCAAAGGTATTATAGAAGAACCAGAACCAACCTAACCTATAGTCATTTGCCATATACTCAAGACTATATACCCCTATTATGAAGGCGAGCCAAGCCGTTAATAAACCCATGTACCTACTTAGGAAGTCAACAATGAATGATACATATATCGTGAAGACACTTGGTACTGATATCCATGGGTATGAGTAAATGATAGTCCTCATCGGGTAAGCAACCGCTATATATGTTGACACCAAGGCTGCTATGCCAAGCCCAGTAACAGCTAAGTACTCCAGTGGGCGTGCCTTACGGTTATCCTGCTCAATAGACCAGTATATTGATATTGGTGAAGCCAGCAATATGGGTATTAGTGTCATTAAGGCTATTAAGGTAGGGAGAATAGACTCATACATGCATTATCACCCCTATTGAGCTTAATATCGCATGGATCAGTGATGTTGATATAGGTGGAAACAGTAGTATAACGCTTGTTAACCCAAGCACATATAGTGGTACAACAAGCTTGTTACTTGGCTTCGTCTTAGTATATGGCCACCTTGGTTGTCCATAGAAGACCTCCTTTAAAGCCCAGAAACCATATGTTCCAGTTAATAGGAATAAGAATGCTAAACCTACAAAAGCCCATAGTGTGCTTAGGCTGAAGCCAAGCGTTGTTATTAGACCTAGGAATAGGAAGAATTCGCCCAGTAGCCCAACCGTGAATATGCCTGCTAGGCTCATCCAACCAAGTAATGCCGCGCCACCTATGGATGGTATGTAGTTCTGGAGTCCACCCATCTTAGACATATCCAAAACATCGTATTGAGCAATAATCGCTCCAGCAGTCATGAAGAGCACTGCCTTACCCAACTGATGAGCAATGAAGTGGAGCGTTAAGCCCACTATACCGTATGTACCTAATGTTAAGCCAGCTAGTAGGTAAGCCATGTTAGCTACTGTAGAGTAAGCTAACAACCATTTGTAACTATGCCTCTGCCTAAACACTGCGAAGCTAACTAATATGCCGCCTATTATGGCGTAGGCAAGCAGCGGTGTTCTGATTGATATGATGAAGTATGGGGATATTAAATATATCCTAGCCAATATGTATGAGGCTAGGCCAACCACTGATATTATTAATGCCGCAACCGGTGTAGGATGCATACCGTGTGCCCAAGGTAACCAAACATGTGGGCCATAGCTTGGTAATTTTATCAACATACCGATTAGTATTAAGGCCCAAGCTATAGGTGGCACGTACTTTATGGCCGCTAGGTTCATTGTTCCGGTAGTTAATGCAACCATAATTGCGCCAATTAGGAATAGTACACTAGCCACATGGGTGTAAACGAAGTAAAGTAGGCCTATCCACTGTCTAGTTCTACCGTAACCATCATAACCATAGAAGTATATTAGGAGGAATGATGAGATTAAAGACACTTCAAGGCCTATATACATGAGAAGCAGGTTATACGCGTATACTATCCACTCCATTGATATACCACACAATATGAATAATGGGTAATATATGTTGAACTCCTCCTTAATGCCGAGTGCACGGAACCTATGCTCCATGTATGGTTCTGAAACAATAGATATCATAGCTGTAACTAAGGCTATTGTGAACCCAAATGAATTGCTTAAACCATCATTAATAAGATACATGCCGCCAATTGGGTTCGGTAGGCTACCCAATGGAACTAAGTAATCAAGGTTCGCGAAAATACCGTACAGTGAATATGCTATGAGCGGTATGAATGATATTACTGCCGTATAGAGAGCCGCACGTTTATTCAGAACTGCAGTTAATACCACTGCTGCTATTGGGAGTGATAATGAGAATACGAGTACTGGATCCATGTAAACCATCATGACTTATCACCCCCAGCTAAAATACTCCTTGTCTCTATATTCTTCCTCATCCTATCTATCGTTAAGATAGCTGTTATTAATGCTATGAATTCAGCAGCTGAGGTAATTACACTCACCGTAACAACTATGAACGCCAAGTAAGGCTGGTAGACATATAAGGCCACTGCAGTTAAGAAGATTGAATTAAACATTAACTCAAGCCCTATTAGTAGCCTGATTAAATCCCTGGAGTTAATAACTACCGTTAAGCCTATTGATAGGATTAAGATTGCCGTTACTATTAGTGATAGGGATTCACCAATCATGCTTGGGTCACCTTCAAGTACCTTATTGTTATAGCCATCACTATGGATAAGAACGATACTAAGAGTATAAGCAACATGACCATGCTACTGCTTAATACATCATGAGCCAGCTGCACTGAACTTAGGCTAACAGGTTGCAGTGGAGTTGTGTAAATAGACTTTAAGGCTATTAGTGATAAAATCACTATAACTAATGCAACTCCAATCCACTTACCCTCAATACCAGTATAGGCTACTGGTCTCCTGTAGGTTGCGGCAAGTATTATTGTTATTGTTATTGTTGCACCAACATAAATCATAACTATCAACACGAAGGGAAGCACGCCATTCATTAACAGTAAAGCTGTTGCGGATAAACCAGATGCAAGGGCTAGGTATAGGGCTGAGTATAGGTTATCCTTGGTTAATAGGACTGCTAACGACGATATTACCACTAGAACCTCAACCACTACTAGGGCTAACCCAACATCAGTCACATCCATCACCTCCATTAATCTTGTTTGCACTAATGGCTTCTAGGCTTCTTTCTGCATTAAAGATTTGGCATTTATCATTACTGAGCATAATATGGCCATCACAATGTTTGTTTTTAAGTATTTCCCAATAACAATGCTGAAATACGTTTTATTTAAAGGAATAAATTTACCACTATGGTTAATTCTACTACACTTAGTAAAGCATAATTGCGATAGAAATAGTGAGTACACTATAATACTATATATGTATCGTATTAAAATGAAAGTAGAGAACATGAGCCATAACTCTACTCGTCTTACATGAACCACTACCATAATTACACTTTTAAGTGAATAATGAACTCTATGATCCTTACTGGTGAATCAACTCTTCAATACGTTAAGGGTAAGGATAACATGACTTGCCTACTAGGCATAATATTTAATAATGCCCTTAATTAAGTGTGTATGTGAGTTCCACAGTATACCTAATGCTGGACGCCTTAGGCATCATTGCGCTTAGGGATGATGGTTCAGTGGTGGATAAGCTAGTGTATAATTATGATGCTCAAAGGATCGCTAACATGCTTAATAGTATTGAGGTTGGTAAACCTACCGATGAGTTAGTGGACTTCATAAATAGGCTAGCTAAAGCTGGTTTTTCCACAGTTTACGTTGAGCATAAGGAGTTAGCCAGGAACCTAACTAATGTGATTAAGGGTGTTGAGATTAAGGCCGAATTACCCACTAAGGTGGGTAGGATGTTTAGGGAGGAGTTTTGGAGTAGGTACCTTAAGGAGGTTTATGGTATTGAACCCATTGAGTACATTAAGAGGGTCCACGAGATTTCAGTTATTCAAACTAGGCTAAAGCTGAAGCAGGCTGCTGAGAGGAGGGACTTATTCATTGCTCAAGCCATAAATTCGGTGGATGATTTAGATAAGGTATCTAACCTTGTGGCCTCTAGGCTTAGGGAATGGTATGGTATACATTTCCCTGAATTAGAGAACTTAACGAGGAATAATAATGAATACGCAGCTCTCGTTTATAAGCTTGGAGATAGGTCTAATTACACTAAGGATAACATAGTTAAGGCCTTACCTGAACTTGGTGAGGAGAGGGCTAGTAGGATAGCTGAGGCAGCTGCTAAGAGTGTTGGAGCATCCATAGTTGAGTGGGATCTTCAGCAGATTAAGGCTTTAGCTAAGCTTTACTTAGACATGCAGACAATTAGGGAAAACTTGACTGAGTACATTGATGACGCAATGAAGGACGTTGCACCCAATATTAGAGAACTTGCTGGTTCACTACTTGGAGCTAGGTTAATTGCATTGGCCGGTAGCCTAATGAAGCTGGCTTTAATGCCAGCATCAACTATTCAAGTCCTCGGTGCCGAGAAGGCGCTATTCAGGGCACTCAGAGGCAGGGGGAGGCCGCCGAAGCATGGTGTCATATTCCAGTACCCGGACATATTCAGGGCGCCAAGGTGGCAGAGGGGTAAGATCGCTAGGGCTCTTGCGGCTAAATTAGCCATAGCGGCTAAGGCTGATGTCTTCACGGGTAACTTCATCGCACCTAGGCTTAAGGAGGAGTTCATGAGGAGGGTTCAGGAGGTTAAGACAATTTACGCTAAGCCACCGCCCAGGAAGCCAGCGGCTAAGCCGCATGGTAAGCCTGAAAGGAAGCCTGGCAGAAGGTGAATACCCTTACTAACCTATTAACTCCCACTCTTCATGGGTATGCGTAAGGTAATACCTATATACTCCCCTAGGTTGACTTCAACGTGTACTACTCATTATTAATAACTGGATTAGCCTACGTGGCTGTAACGCTAATTGTGCACCTTAAACCCGTTAACAAGGTTGACTCAACGGTGGCTTCATTAATTTCAAGCATTAACAGACCTAGACCACTGGATCACATTGCAATATTATTGACTAAGTATGGTAGATTCTACACATGGGGTCTTGTGGACCTAGGGCTCCTAGTATTGAGACTATGGGTTCCCTTCACTGAGTTAACATTATCAATAATTCTAGCCTATATAATTGGTGGAGTAACTAGACTGCTCATGAAACGTCGAAGACCCTACGAAATGGGTTATGGTAAACCAGTACTAGCCGCCAGTGGATTCTCATACCCCAGTGGCCACGCTGCAGTGGTCTTTAGTGGAGCACTAATCGCATTAATGACCCTTAATAGGATTGCATCATCAATACTCCTAACCGAGGCAATACTAGTGACCATATCTAGGGTGTATTTGAATGCGCATTACTTAACAGATGTAATAGGTGGTGTTCTACTTGGGTTAACCTCAGGGTTACTCGCTGTTGCATTATCCTCAATTCTAATAACCTAGCCTTAAGCTCCATAAGTTAACTCACTTAATGATCACTAATATTGATTAATCATGAGGAGGAAAGCTGCCCCGCGGCTCGTCCCCAGGCCTCACAGGGGGGATCATACCCCTCTTAGCCTGGTCCAGTTACTGCATCAGCTAGTGTTTTATAAACCTTAATTTGATTAAAAACTGATGCATAGGGAAGGGTTAAGATGCCCTAAATGTGGCTCAACGAGGATCGGAATAATAGCTGGTGGTCAATTCCAGTTAAAGTGCATGGAATGTGGGTACGTGTGGATGCCTAGCCTAGTGCCAAGTGGGTACATTGAGGTTAATGGAAGGTTAATACACTGGACTGAGGTTGAGGCGGCCAAGGAAAAGCTGCTGAGTGAACTTAGGGATGTTCTTGAGGGTGCTGGTGGCTGTGAGCTCATTAAGCCTATATTGGCTAAGTACGCTAATACGCTTGATGCTGAGAGGATAATTAGAGTTGTTAAGAATGCCTTAACTCAAGCTGAACCTAACCTAAGGCTTAAGGGTCAATCATTCGTAGAGAGGTACAGTAAGGTGGTTATGGCATGCGTTAATGAGTACTTAAACTCAACTAAAGTTATTGAACCTAGTCATTAATGCCTTAACCAAGGCAATACGGCACTGGAGCGTGAATAAGGTTACAGAATAGTATGTTGATGCATTTAATCTAAGTTGAAGATAAGTAATGATACTTAATTTTAAGACTTTTATTTCAATATTTAAATCTAATTATTTTTAATACTATCAGTCCTATTATGCACTAGTACTAATACTACAATAACAATGATTACTATGACCGATCCTGCGATCACCGCAAACTGTTTATTACCCATAGCCTGCCTCACCAATGTTAATGTACTAATTACTGTACTCGTCATAGTGCTCACTGAGGTGGTAACTAGTGTTGAGGTAGCTACTGATGTTGAGGTAACTGTAGTGATGCTTACTGCAGTGTTAGTGACTGTGCTTACTGATGTTACTGTGGTTGATGCCTTAGCCTCATTAGTTAAATTAACGTTAACTATGACGTTCACTGATGCGTTAATGAATCCACTAATTGGGCTTGCAGTGTAGTTAACTGGTGACTGGATAAAATATTCATACAGCCCACTGGGTAGTAGGAACGTGATCTCACTTGTATTACTCACCCTAGTAACATTATCTAATTCAACACCCCACTCCTCACCACTAGGCAAATTACTAGCCTTAAAAGTAACCTCACGGTAGGTTGCATTATCAGTACTTATCCCTAAACCAAGGGGTGAGTGCTCAATAACAGTGAAGGTGTAGACCCCGGAATCATTAATTGGTATTATTAATGATCCATTGTAACTGATGCTCCTCCTCATTATTAAGGATCCATTAAGGAACTCGCTTAATGTAACACTTGAAACATTATAATAACCTGGGGAATTAATAACCCAGCTAATTCCCACTGATGATTGAGTAGTATTGATGCCTATTAATGGTTTACCAGTCTCCAAGGGTTGGATTAACGTGATTAAGCTTGATTCATTAAAATACTTAGTGGTGTTTGAGGCTATCGTATACAGGTAGTCACTACTGGCAGTAGCCTCAAGGCTGTTCACTAATTCTACTGGGGTGCTTCTAAGCTTTATTAGTGAACCATTCCATAGGTACGTGAATAATGCATTAACGGATGCTGCGGCAATAATTAATCTACCATCATTAACCAGCGGATAAACTAATGCAATACCACTTGGTAGTTGTATTGTTGCGTTAATAATACCAGTGAGTTTAAGTGTCTCATTAGTGAAGAGTACGTAGAATTCACCATTATTAAAGCCTGCGTCGGTTACATTAGCTAAAAGTATTATGGATCCATTCCTGAGGAGTATTAGGGAACCATTAAGTAACCTTACAATGATTTCACCACGCCATGCCCCGTAAATCATGTATGAACCTGGTATTGAGTAATTCGCCACTGGCTTAAGGCTACGTATACTGTAGGTTAGGATTAATGTCCTAGAGTAATTGAAGCTACTACTCCATATCACGTAGATGTAGTCACCATCAGTAGAATACGATAATGCCAAGCCACTGTTCGTTACGTTAACTGGCTTAACCCATGTCCCATTAATCAATTTAGAGTACTGGAGCAGTATAGTTAAGTTACTTAATGTATAGTTTGAGGCAACCGGTACTGAGTCCCACAGCATCATTAATGAACCATTAGTAACATAGGTAAATGGTGAAGCAACCCCAAGGGAGCGTAGGTTAGGTAATGGGGCTTGTGTAGCAATCGTATTATTGAGCGTTAATCCATTAATCCAAGCCACCCCATCCTGGGTGTAGGTGTAGTAAACGTACGTTAGGTTACCTATTGATGCTGTTGAGTAACCATAGCCGAATGGTAACCCATTAACCAATAGGCCGAGTGTTGAACCATTAACCCAGGTAATTGGGTCACCACCATCACTTTTCTGTGGGTTTGGCTTAGGCTTGAAGCCGCAAATGTTTGACGGCCTTGATGGTAGGGATACTGAAGTGCCCCTAGTATTAGCTACTGGATCTGGATTACCCCATTGGTATATGACTCCAGGTCCCAGTAGGTTAAATGTGAAGGTTTCACTGAAGCAAACTAAGTTAAGTGTGCCAAAGACGTTAACAACACCCGTTAAGTTGCCTCCCCTCACTATGTTGTTACCTGCCTGGAGCCCAATACCCACGGTAACTGTACCACTTAAGCCGGCGGAGAAGCCGATGCCATCATACTCGCCACTCAATGCTGCAATTACCGTGAATGGTACATTCACTGAACCCTCAATTTCACTGACCGTTAATGGTATTCCACTGAATAATTCACTTGATGGATTACTAGTTGGGGTTAAGTATACGTTAACGTTAGCATTAGCTCCCACTGTTAAGGTTACTGTGAACCCTATGCTTATGCTTGAACCAGCAACATTAACATCGACACCCCATGGAGTGGGTATTATGTATGAACCTGATACTGATGCCGCAATCTCAACATCAATATTATTGAGTTTAATAGTCCAATCAGTGTAATTAATGCCTAGGCTACCTGACACTGATACGGCTAGGTTCTCATTAATCTTAACAGAGGCTATACTACCGTTTAGGCTTTGGGAGAGTGTACCATTAATAATCATACTACCCCTTGAACTTAAGGTTACAGCAAGATTGAATTCAATGGGCATTGGGTTAAGATTACCACCAACGTAATCCGCACTTACATCCTCATCAAATGGGCTCCACGTAACGTTAACTGTTAAACCTATTGCAAATGAATTACCGTATAGTGAATTACCCTGATTCTTAAACGACACCCTACTAGTCACTTCAGCATCCTGAAACGTAAAGGAGTATTTACCGCTTAACGCGATTACGAATGATGGTACCTGAACCACTGTAACAGTGTAATTCCTAGTTAACGTAATCATGCTGCTGCCTGCCTTATACGTAATGTAAGTCACTAGTTCATGCACACCAGGCTGTAGTTCACCCATATTTACCGCAGCCTGCCAAAGACCAATGGTCTTATTGTAAGTGAAGTCAAGGATTAAGGTACCCATGGTTCCATTAACCTTAACCGGCATTAAGCCATTATACGATGCATTAACGTAGAACTTATTCAATTCATTAAAGTTAGTGAAGAAGTAACCAGAGTACTGAGAGTACACGTTCATTACCGCATGCTTGAAGACTAGGTTAAAGGTCTCGAATAGGCTATATCCATTACTCAATGAGCCACCAACATACACTTCTCCGGTTTCATTAACGGCGTAGTAATCATTACCTGCACTGGCCCAATACTTATAAGTACCTTCAGGTAACATGAATGTTACTTCATTTGTATTACTTGAGTTAAAGGCGTTATAGTCTATGGTTGTGCCATTAAGCATTACGCTCCACTCCATTCCTTGAGGCAGGCCAAACTCAATGAAGGTGACTACGTGGTTAACCGGGATTTCACTTATGTGAACTGAAGCATCACTATCATTAACCCTAACAACCCCACTCCTCGGTAAATCAACGTAACCACAAAACTTAGATGAGTACATTTGAATTAAGCCCCAGGAGTAGTTACCATTAGTTAAAGTGAAGCTTAAGCCATATGAACCATTAGCCAACCGCTTTGGTGTACCGTAGAGTTTCCCACTACCGTTAATGAGCGTGATTGTCCATGAGCACGCGTCTGAGTTACCTATGAACCAAACTTCATATTTAATGGGCTTAAATGATATCGACACCACTGGGTTATTATTACTCACGCTCACTGATCCACTTGAGGGTGAGGCTGAGTAGCCATTACTTGATATTGTGAAGCCGTATTGGTAATTAACTAGGTTATTGAACACTATTTTATTAGTTGTGGAGCTTTCAGTGGTACTGCTAGTCTGCGATTCACCCCTATAGGTTACAGTGATTGTTAATGTAACACTCCACCTAGTGCCCTGTGGTAATCCGGTTTCAGTGAACGTTATTGAATGAGTTACGGCAGTGAACGATATCGGGACTGTCACATTTTCACCATTAACTGTCACACTACCTGATGATGGTGAGGCTGAGTAACCATTTACTGAACTAATACTGAATTCATATGTGCCATTATTGACGTAGAAGACTATTGAGTTACCGCTGGAGGATTCAGTAACCTCATTGTTAAGAGTTATGGACCATTGAGTACCCTGAGGAAGCCCAGATTCAGTGAAGGTTATAGTGTACTCCTTCGGCGCAGATACCCCACCTTCAAATGAGCTTTGACCTAAAGCTAAGGCACTACTAATGCTAAGCATGAGTATAAGGGTAACCGCTAGTAAGGCTACTGGAATTATTTTCATGAATTTTTCATCTGTCAATTAAAACTCCTCGTGAATACATTTTACTCACTTGGTCTAATAAAAGCATGCATTAATAAATTTTTCTATAGATTAATAATATGCTCTTTCAAATAGGTAAAATCATTAGAATTATCATAGATAAAAATAATTATTATAAATAGAGCTACAGACTCAGTAAGAATAAATTAAAATCCATGAACATACACAATAATTCTAATGGAGGGTCTAATAGTTGCCATTACTCAGAGTAGAGTGTCGTCCGTAAGATGATTAAGGAAGAAGGCAGGTAAAGTAAAAAACCATGCAAAACCTCGGTTACCCACCAATCAGCAGCCCCATTGGAATTCTAACTAATGAGAAGCAGGAGAAAAGCATTAAAAACACCAATTTAAACAATAGGCATAGCCGGGGTGGCCGAGCTTGGTCCAAGGCGCGGGACTGGAGATCCCGTCCCCGCAAGGGGGCCCGGGTTCAAATCCCGGCCCCGGCATCAGGGATTATTCCCTCACTATGATCTTTCAGTTTTCTAGAATTGATAGCCTACGCTTTTATTAATTCTCTCTACTGTAGATACCTAGGATTTGCTACGTAGCTTCTTCACGTTAGTTAATTATTCATTTCTTTCACTAGGTATGAATTTAGGTACTGCTGGGTATGGTAGGTACTCTATGCCTGGTCTATTTGTCCTTGCTTGTGGGTATAGTTCCATTAGTTCATAAACCTCAGGCGGTATGTTAGTTGATACCGTGAATCCCATTTCCCTAAGCTGTTCAACGGTTATTGGGTAATCATGGGTATAGTAGCCGCCTACAAGCTTATCTGCAACCTGCTCAATCCTTTCATCACTAATCTTCCCTCTTAATAACTCAATAACCAATTCCTTAACCTGCTTTATAGACTTCTCTGCAATATCGGCAAGTATTAAGGTTTCATCATCAACCTTATCCATGCCCTTAGCCTTAACAGCCCTCAGGACTGATGGAGCTGGGTAATACACACCACCAGGTCCTCCTAATTGGGGATCCAGTGGGCCAAGCACCGCGTTCTGATCCATTAGTATTTCATCAGCCGCTAATGCTATCAACGTACCACCACTCATGGCATAATGGGGAACTACAACAATCTTCTTCGCTGGATGTGACTTAAGAGCCCTAGCTATCTGTGATGCTGCTAAAACAAGGCCTCCTGGGGTATGGAGTATAAGCATTATAGGCATGTCTGGTGGTGTTGTTCTGATTGCCCTTATAACAGCTTCAGAATCCTCAATGTCTATGTAGCGGTATACTGGTATTCCTAAAAAGCCGAATTTCTCCTGCCTATGAATCATTGTTATCACCCTGTAACCATACTTACGTTCAATTATCTCCATAAGCCTTAACCTAGCATGCTGCAGAGATCTCATCGATAACCATGGCTGTATCAATACGACTAATAATAGGAACCAAAACAAGTATCCTAATGCCCCACTAAGCACATCTAGTAGAGACATGCCTTAATTATGTAATAATTCTTTTTAAGCATTACCTTACCCCATTAATATTGATGGATGAAGAAGTTACGTAATTATAAATATTATTGACTTGGTTGAATAACATTGATGATTATGCGTGAAACTTAAATAACATTTAGTAATGCAGGAAGATGAATGAGGTTTTTATCAATTGTCACTGGAACATCATCTGATGGAGCTGATGTATCACTTATTGATTTAAAGGGATGCGGAAGGAGAGTAAAATTCAAGATAATTAACTATACGTCCTTCAGATACCCTGAGGAGTTGAGGAGGGAGTTACTTAAGGTCTCATCCATGGAATGCGTTACCGCTGAGGAGTTCAGTAAGGTGCATTGGGACTTGGGGAGATTCCTTGCTAACGCTATAGTGAGTAGTTTCAACGTGGGGGATTATGACGTGGTGGTTTACTCAGGGTATACTGCTTACCATGGGCCTTCATTAGGTAAGAGGGATTATGGTACACTGCAGATTGGTGAAGTATCTGAGATCTACGCACGAACCCTTAAAACGGTGGTTTATGATTTTAGGACTAATGATGTTGCTGCCGGAGGCTTAGGTGCCCCATTAATTGCATTAAGTGATTCATTAATATTTGATGAGGGGACATTAACCGTAAACATTGGCGGCATATCAAATGTAACGTACATTGGGAGAAATAGGGTGATTGCGTTTGACGTAGGGCCTGGTAATATTCTAATTAACTCATTAACAGACTACTTCTACAATGAGCCTTACGATAAGGATGGCCTACACGCATCTAATGGTCATGTGATTAGAGAATTAATCCTTGAACTAATGCAGGATAAGTACTTCTCACAGCAACCCCCCAAGAACACTGGGAGGGAGTACTTTGGGTTAAGCTTTGTGAAGGATAGGATCCTACCGTATTTAGGTAGGTACTCAAGGGACGACTTAATTAGGACCGTAACTAGGTTTACCGCAGAATGTATTCGTGATCAAGTTAAGCGATTCATAAATGGTCCCATAAGGGAAATAGTCATTGGTGGTGGAGGTACTAGGAACCCTGTCTTAATGAGTGATTTAAGGGAGTTACTGGGTGATTTAGCTCCTAGAATCACAACATTTAAGGATCATGGGATAGATGATCTGGCTAGGGAGGGGTTAGGCTTCGCTATTATAGCTAACGAAACGCTTCACCTGAGGGTTGGAAATACGGAAGCAACTGGTGGTTCCCCAATTATACTTGGAAAGGTAATCCCAGGTAGTGACTTCCTTAACATAATTGAGTCCCTAAAGAATGATGAATGTTAAGATAGACTACCTTAAATAAACTAATTTCACTTAAGAGACAGAAAATAAGGGAGCTAGCTCGTTCCTAGTTGCCTTAAGTTAAGTTAGGTTTAATGGCCAGAGACATAACGTAAACCTCAATGAGCAGAAACCACACCCATTAAGGATTGGGGCTTTTATTTGACGGAATGCTTTATATGCATTAGGTTTAACGCCTCATTGTGGATACGCTGCTTTACTACACTATGCTGGTGTTCGCGGTTAGTCTAGTGAGCAATGCCACTCCCTTCTTTGGCGCTGCCTACACGGTCTACGCTTCAGTAATATTAATGAACCTTAAGCCTAATGCGCCAGTAATAATACTCTTCATAGTTGTTACCGCCCTTGGAGCCGCTTTAGCTAAGAACACTATATACTTAATCGGAGTGGCTTTAAGGAGGCCTATGGCTAAAAGCAGGAACATGACGTTTCTTAAGGGGTTACTTAGGCTTGGCTTTCTTTGGCTGGTTGTGGTAATTCTGGCCGTAATTCCCGGAATCCCACTTGACGACTACCTCTACGTTGGTACTGGAGCAGCTGGGGCTAGTTTAAGTAGGCTTAACGCCTACGTACTGTTAGGGAAGTTGATTAAAAGCTCAATTGAAATACCCATTGAACTAACCCTATTAAACACAATCTACAACGCAACATCAACACTGGGCCTTAGTAGACTTGAATTTCAATTAACCTTCGCAGTAGTATTCACCGTGGTTGGTGTAGTCTTGTATAAATTAGACTGGTGGAGTATATATAATTGGTTTAGAAGAAGAATCAGCATTTTACCCGACATTAATTAACGCTGCCTTAATCTAAACCCACCATCAGCCGGTATTACTGCACCATTAACCCACTCGGATTGATCTGAGAGAAGCCAAATAATTATATTAGCAATATCCTCCGGTGGTGCGCTTGAATCACCAATACTCCTAGTACTCCTCCAATTCCTCTCAGGTCTAAAATCACGCCTAATTCCCCCTGGGGCAACTGCATTAACCCTAATACCCCTACTAAGCAGTTCAGCAGCCAATGTCTCCACAACCCTTGATAATGCCGCTTTAGACGCAACGTACGCTACGTGGTTAGGCCAGTTTAGGTACGGACCCCATATTGCGCTAACCATTACTATGGAACCATTATTCATTAATTGAACAGCGGCTTTAACTGTGAATAAGTGGGCCGCTAAGTTAACCCTAAGCATGTTGAACAGTGACTCCTCAGTGAGCTCACTAAGTGATGCTTCAGTATACCCACCAAGCACTGTTACCACACCATCTAAGCCACCTAGGATACTGTAAGCCTCCTTGACGGCATTCTCAGCACCAGTCATGGTGCTTAAATCACCCTTAATGAACTCCACCTTACCATACTTAGATAAGGTAGACTGCATGCTTCTCAACCTCTCCTCGTTCCTAGCCACCATAACCACCGACGCACCATTAATTAAGGCTAAGTAGGCCGTTGCTGAACCTAGACCAGGTCCAGCTCCAGCTATGATTATTCTTTTCCCATTCAACATAATACATGCTCCAGGTCAGCTTTAAAACAATTTCAATTAGGACCCCAGTAATCAGCAATACATTAGTATTTAAGGGGGCTTAACCCCAGTGAATTAATGGTTAACTGGACTGAGGTATTCAAATTGGCGTTAAGTAGGGAGTGCAGTAGGGTAATGTTTAGTAGGGAATGGCCCCCTGAACAGAGGCGGATTAAGGGGTTCATAGTGTACAACGTCTATGATCCACCTGATGTAAACCTTGAGGACTATGCATTACTGTTCACAGGCTTAGTGGAGCAGGAGACTAGGGTGAGTTACCTTGATATACTCACTAAGTTACCGTGCGTGGATCTTACCGCTGACTTCCATTGCGTTACTGGGTGGAGTGTCAGTAATGTGTCTTGGAGAGGTGTTAAGGTTAGGGACATTATGTCTAAACCCCTTTCTAATGCTAAATACGCACTAGTGATTGGGGCTGATGGCTACACGACCAATATACCCATTAACGCCCTTATGGAGGATACCTCAATAGTGGCCTACGCTATGAATGGGTCAATACTAAGTAAGGATCATGGATTCCCCCTCAGGTTAGTGATACCAAGTAGGTATGGTTGGAAGTCGGCTAAGTACGTTAAGGAGGTGAGGCTCATTGATGAGGTTCAGTTAGGTTATTGGGAGTCCCTAGGTTACCATGATAATGGTGACCCGTGGTTAGAGGAGAGGTTTAGGAACGAGGAGGGAAGTCATAGGCCCAGGAGGGGTGTTAAGGTCGAGAAGTAGACTTAATTCCCCATGACTTAATAATGTTATTCAACACGTTAAACGTGTATGGGTGAACATGCAGGTAATGCGCATATGCATTGTTTACCAAGAATCCGTCTCTGCCATTAACACCAACCCCTCTCTCATACTCTATCGTTAACTCATACTCTCTCTTCAGTATTAGCTTGGAGTAGTGGAACTCATGGCCCCTTAATACGGTACCCTTAGGTGCTATTGGGGTATCTTTAATTACCCTCGCTGAGGAGTAACCATGACCAATGGGCTTACTGAGCATTATGGTTAATGCGTCAATAACCCCGGTCATTTCATACTCATTATTATTATAGATTATTGAGCTTGTTAGGTACATTAATCCACCGCACTCGGCATATAGGTAACCACCCTTTTCCACGAATCTTCTCACTGATGACCTAAGGGCCCTATTACTCTCAAGGCCTTTTGCGTAAACTTCAGGGAAGCCACCTCCAATTAGGAGTACGTCAATATCGTTGAGTTCACTGTCCCTTTCAGGATCAATGAACTTAACGTTACCCAGTGTGTACGCCTCCTCTATTGTCTCGGGGTAATAGAATGTGAAGACTCTACCAGCCATAATGCCTATCTTTGGTGCTCCTCTAGTAATCGGTATTGAGTCATCAATGTTAAGGTTCAGTTTTAAAGGTTCAGAATACTCCTTGGCCAGTTCTAGTACTGCATCAGTATTTATGTTTCTAGATACCTTGTCAATTACATTGATTAACCATTCCTTATTCATCTCCCTGGCATGAATAAGTCCAAGGTGCCTATACCTTAATGTCTCCTCCACCTCCTCATCCCTAGGTATGAAGCCAACCACTGAAAGCCCCTCCTCTTCAATAATCCTAGTTAACTTATCCACTTGTCTTGAAGTTACGTTAGTTAATACTGCGCCAACAAGCTTAACGCTAGGGTCGAATTGCCTTAGCCCCCTAATCAAGGCTCCGGTAGTTCTATTTATTCTTTCACCATTAATGACAAGCAGAACTGGAGCCTTAAGCACCTTAGATAATTGAGCGGTACTACCGTATTCATCAATGCCACTAGGGCTATCGTAGAGTCCAGCCACCCCTTCTATTAAGGCTAGGTCACTTCCCATGGAGTACTTATGCAACCTCTCAACAATACCGTAACCCATTAGGACGTAGTCAAGGTTTCTACTTGGTAAACCAGTGATTAAGCCATGAAGGCTTGCGTCTATGTAATCGGGACCAGCCTTAAAGATTGAGGGGGTGAATCCAGCCTTAGTTAACGCGTACGCTACTGCTAAGGTTACTAGCGTTTTCCCTGACTTACCCTTATACGAGGATACCACTAGCCTAGGTACTGTTAATTCCATCACCATCACTCATTATGAATACTAAGGATGGTATCGGTGGCTTCAACTTAAATTGATCACGTTCATTAACCTTAATTAAACTACTATCAGGGTATGTTGTCCTACTAACCACCACTGCCTTAGCGCCGTTCTTTAAGTATTCATTAATCTTATCGAGAACCGTAGAAGCCATGAATAATACCGTAGTCCTCCTAGCCACACCCTTGGTTACGTTAGGGTACGATACTAGGGTCACTAGGTCACCCAACTCCAGTTCATATTCAGCAGCCGCTGCAGTGAAGCTTGGTACCCCGGGTATTATAGTGCACTTTACTCCCTGAGCCCTAGCCTCCCTACATATCCTAACACCCCTACTGAATAATGAAGGATCACCGTTCTTAAGGAAGGCAACCTCCAGCCCATTCTTAGCGTATCCAATAGCCTCCTTAACGTACTCCTCATGTTCATCACTCCTAACGTGCCCCATGTACACTGACTTAGCCCTAGGTGCGTATCTTCTAATTACCTCAGGATTAACAAGTGAACTATAGTATACTACTTGAGCCTTAGCTAATGCCTTAATTGCCTTAACCGTGATTAAGTCAGGGTCCCAGGGGCCTGTGCCGATAACGTATAATGCCACATGGTTTCTTAACCTACTTAAAGATAATGCTTATTTCACATTTATGGTGAAACTGCAAAAAAGCCGCCGGTGATGAAGGATGCTTTTTACAGGTAGCCTCACTTCCTCTCAATCACTATTTCAACGGCCGCTACGACTCTTTCCTTTCCGCCCTGGCCAGTTATCTTGTCGCTTAGTAGCTTAACCTCCCTTATGTCGACCTGGCCCGCTAGGAACCTGTCGCGGACCATTGTGGCTGCTGCCACCGCCCTCGCTATTGCTGATCCCCTGGCCTTGAGGATTACCCTCCTGCTGCCCTGATTGAACTGCATCACCGTGGCTATTACGTAGTTTGTTGTAGGCTTCTTCCCAACCAGTATTGTAGCCTCCTGTTGAGCTGCCATTCTGCTCACCAACTATCTCCTTAACTATGCATTTTAAAGCATTACCGTTTGACCTAACTTGATTAAACCAGGATATTTATCGTAACGTCATCACCATCCTTAAGCCCAAGCCTATCCCTCAACTTAACCGGAGCCACAACCTCAATAACCTCAGGGCCGTGTGAAGTCCTCTCTATTAGCAATACACCACAGGGTATGTCACCTATGGTGCATTTAAACGCCTTAACACTCCCGTATGTTCTTGAACCATTACTGAAACCCTCAATCCTCACACCAGGTACTCTCTCTAAGTATAACCTATACTTCATGTACTGGTCAAGCAGCTTAATATTCAATGTACCTGGATATGGGTCAAACCCAAGTTTACTAATGAACTGCCTCCTATAGCCCTCTAGGCTAATGTAGTAACTACCCTCCCCAAAGCCGGTTACTACAATACCCCTTAGGACTATGGTTATGTTCTTACCTAGCAGGTTCTCTATTAGGTCCATTAAATTCCTCAGTAAGGCACTGCCCTTTTCACTAAGCATTACACTTACCTCACCCTTAACACTACTCCTCACTATGTATCCCTCCCTCTCCAGTCTCCTAAGCACCTTAGAGATGTTTTGAGGTGTAGTACCCATCTGTCTTGATAAATCACTTACACTGATCCTTGTGAAGCCATGGTCATTGACACCATTCTGAAGAAGGAGAAGTATGTACGGTATCTTCTTCAATTCTCTATAATTAACCACGCTAACCTGCCTATCCACATTAAGGCCTATTAAAGCCCCCTTTAAATACTTAGAACCCTAGGTTAATCCTGTTAACGCTGAACCTACCATTAGCTAAGTATGATCCAGGAATTGCCCTTAAGCTTAATGATCAAGTAAAGGCTTATTAATTCTTCAAACCCGAGGCTTCATAGGTATGAACATTAACCTACTCCTACTTGACGTTGATGGAACATTAACCATAGATAGGGGTAACTTAGCACTGGATCCTGAAGCCATTAGGGCTATACAAAGGGCTAGGGGTAGGGTTAGGATTGGTTTAGTAACTGGTAATGCCTTAATTGTTGCAGAGGCGCTGGCTAAGTACATTGGCCTTAACGATGCGCCAATAATTGCTGAGAACGGTTGCGTAGTTAAGGCAGGTTCAGCAACAGTCATGTTAAGCACACTGAGCGCTAGGGATGTGACTGAGGAATTAATTAAGAGACTTGGATTAAGGCCTACTTACCAATACCCCTGTAGGTACCTTGACATGACACTTGATGTTAATGGTGATAATTACGAAGTTGTGGAGAAGATTAAGAATGAGTTAATTAGAATGGGGGTTGGGGATTCGTATGCCGTGGAGACAAGCGGGTATGCAATCCACGTTAGGCCTATTGAGTGCAGTAAGGCTACTGCCATTAAGAGGCTTTGCGAGTTAATTAACGTGGATTGCTCAACAGTAGCCTTCATAGGCGATAGTGATATTGACGCAGAGGCCTTTAAGGTAGTTGGATTAGGGGTGGCTGTGGGCAACGCCACAGGGAGAGCTAAGGAGCATGCTAAGTTAATAACAAGGAATCCAAGCGGTAAGGGTGTTGCCGAGTTCATAGAGTTAATGCTGGGTGAAGCGCATTAATGCATTAGGTTAATTACTCCTCAAATTCTTCCATCTCCTCTTCCCCGGCCTTCAAAGTGTTTATTACGTCATTTATTATTTGCGTGTTTAACTCGTTGGATATGAATGGGAAGACTAAGACTGCCTCCTCAGCCTTAAATCCTTCCCCAACCCAATCACTGGAGTATATTATCTCATAGACTGGTATTGTTGCCTCAGCCGAGTCACCACTCCTCCTAATGTTATAGTTCCGTAATCTATCGTAAAGTTCAGGTGATGGTAACGGTAACTTTATTTGAATAACCCTATCATCCTTAAGTATCATGAAATCCCCCCTTTCCGGGTTCCACTCATTAAGTAGGTTAACGGCAATCTTCTTAACAACCTCAAAAACCCTACCATTAACTACCTCATTACTCGCAATCGCGTAATCCCTAATCCTAGCAACCACGCAGGATTCATTCACCATTTAGTCAGTACACACTAATAGGCTTTATAACTGTACCCAGACTTCAGCACGTGAACTGCTCATTACACACCTTGGGTACTTGAGCCTCCTATAGCTTAAATAGGCTTGGTTTAGGAACCTGCGAACCAAGTACTTCCAATTTCAAAGAACAAGACTTTAAGCACATTGTGTAATGGAATGAAGTAGATGGAGACCATTATCCAAGTTAAGTTTCCTTATCTTTATCAACTTAATTCACCTAGTTGCAATACTTTATATTTCGCCCCTTCACTAACTATGTTGTGGAGATCCCAAGGTCACTATCAATTGAACTAGAGAAACGGGGTATTGATATTATTGATGTTTTAGCCAAGGTTCTCAACCTGGATCCACCTACAGTCACTAGTGCTTATCTTGAGTTGGCTGAGAGGTTTCTGAATGAGGGCAAGGAGTTAGTAAATAAGGATCCGGTTCAAGCCAGTGAGAAGCTATATAAGGCTGCTGAGGAGGCTGTGAAAGCCATTGCGGTAGCTCTAAATCTTGAAGAAGCCAGGAGAGCTGGTGAGATTAATAGGTGGACTACTCAGCTACTATTTGATGCGGTAGATTCAGCATCAGATAAGATTGGTAAGAGAGAGCTAAGATGGTGGTGGGGTAGGGCATGGATCCTACATGTGGAAGGATTCCACGAGGCAAGACTAAGGCCAGACCAAGTCAAAAGGGATTTACCAGACATAGAATCAATAGTAAGGCTAGCAAGAGAACTTAGCCGAGATAAACTTCACTAGTAGTTAAGATATAGAACTCATTTTAACATACTTGCCCTCATCTGATAATTTATGGGAAAACTCACTGATAGTTATATTCACTCAATGAGAGGACACCACCATCCACCCAATTACCCACCCAGTGACCAATGGTAACACAACTAAGGATAGGAACCCCCTTAAAGGGAGAAGGGATTGATCAAAGATACCCACCTTAAGGGATTAATGGGCTAGGTAACTTAAGTAACATTAATTTCAAGGTATATTTGTAGCCTAACTATGGCTAACACTAACGTTGAGGAATTGGTCAACAACCTGATGAACAACCATGAGGTGATTAGGGCATCACTTGGCATACTGGATAGGATGTTGAATAGTGGGAAGTTAAATACGCATGATGTGGGTAAGCTACTTGATTTCTACGAACAGTTTGTTGATGGATGTCACCATGTTAAGGAGGAAGAGATACTATTCCCTGCAATAAACATGGGGCTATATCCCTTTGAAAACAGCCCAGTGAGCATAATGGTTATGGATCATGGTATCTTTAGGTATTTAACTTAACAAGGTTAAATAAAGAACTGTTGAGTAAGCTAAGTGAAGGTGATACTTCAGTAGAAGGCACGTTAATAAACTACCTGAGACTCATGATGGATCACCTTAATCAACATATGGAGAAGGAGGACAGGATCTTATTTCCACAAGCCATGGATTTAGGCAACATTAACAGTAGCAGAGGCATTGAAGACATTGAGGTTGGTGCGCATCATGACGAGTGGATCAAGGTAATAAATGAACTTAGGTTGAAATATTAAAGTTTTTATAGTGATTGCTTGAGGTATTAAGCAAATGATTAGGGTACTGATTAAAGCTTATCGAAATGATTGCGTGGTTCAGAATACACTAAGCAATCTCAATATTGATTTCAATATAATAAGAATCAACATAAACGGTGATGAGGCAACACATTTAGTAAGCATAAATAGAATGCTCACTGATGATCACATTAATGCACTGAGAGATGCTAGATTGAAGGTTACTAGGATTAATGAAGACCTAATGTGGATTAAAGCTCCGGTCTGCTCATCATGCAGAGTGTTGGGTAACAGTGGAGCACTTGTTAATGAAGGTAGTCCACTTAATGATAATGTAGTGGTGTATGAGGTATTGTTACCATCAAGAGGTTATTTAAGGAGCGTGATGAGGGAGTTCACCCGTAACGGGGTTAATGCTAAAATTATGATGGTTGAGAATGTTAAGTTAACTAACTTAACCAGGAGACAACTTGAGGTACTTCAATTAGCCTATCGTAGAGGGTTATTTAACGGTAAGAGACGTGTAAGTATCAGCGATTTAGCTAAGGAACTTAACATTACCCCAGCAACACTGAGTATATTACTAAGGAAGAGCATTAAAAAGTGCTTGAAATTTACTTCAAGCACTTATCCAGTAGTATCAAAACTAATAATGATGAGTTAAATCATAGTTAAAAGGAATGACTCACATTAATTACCCTAAGCCTAATGCCTAAGGCGTTAACGCTACCGGGTGAGTAAACCATGGTATTTGCATGTTAATCATCTAAAACTTTAGATTACGCGCTTAACTATGGCTGCTTATGTAAATAACTCAGTGACCCGCATGAATGGTAAATCAATTTGGCCTATTGTGGTGTTGGGTGTTACGGTATTTGTTTACGTAGTTTATGGAATCATGGCCTACTACACGTTTACTCACCTGCCTCCAATACCGGCTAAGGTAGTTACTCAAAGTGGCACTGTCTTATTCACTAGTCAAGATGTCATTAAAGGTAAGTATCTGTTTCAGAAGTATGGGCTAATGGACTATGGTTCGATATTGGGTATGGGTAGTTACTTCGGCATAGACTTCACATCATACACCATGAGGATCCTTGAAGACACTGCAGCCCATTCATTGGGCTTTGATACAGTACCTCAGGGTAACGCCACTGCAATGTCTATCATTAAGCAGGAATTAATGCCATTAAAAGTTGATCCAATAACAAATGGTGATGTTATTGTTGTTAGTGATGAATTTGCCCAAGGCTTCTATAATGTAGTTAAATTCTATTCCTGGCTGTTGGGACCAGCCTCTGAGGAATTTAGGCTAAAGCCTAACCTAATCACTAATATTACGGATATTAGGGAACTCGCTGCATATTTCACGTGGAGTGCATTAATTGCAATGCAGGGTTACACAAACGGTTTCCCATACATGCCTGGACTGCTTGAATCCACTAGTAATGTCACGTATGCGTCATGGATCACGTTATTCACAATAATGCTTATTGTGATGCCCATGGCTGGTTACGTGGTTATTAAGCTCATGGATTACTGGCATGAGCCAAGACTTAACATACAGCTACCACCACCGGATAATACCCAGAGGCTTGCATTATTAGCATTCCTACTGGCTGGCGTAGCACTTGGTGTTCAGGGATTGCTCGGTGCCTACACAATGCATCTATACGCAGATACATCTCTCTACGGTATTAACCTAACACCTATCCTGCCGTTTAACATATCAAGGGCTCTACACTATACATTGGCCGTATTGTGGATAGCCATTACTTGGATTGCCTTCTCTCTATTTGTATTTCCATACTTTGGATTAAATATTACGAAGAGGCAAGTGTTAACTATTATGGTTATTGGTGTTGCTGTGTCGCTTGGTACGCTATTTGGTATTTGGTTAAGTTATCTTCAATTAATCCCATCACCATGGTGGTTCATAATAGGTGCTCAAGGTAGGGATGTGGTGACACAGGGCACATTATGGCTTATATTATTAACTGCGATACTTGGCTACGTATCGTACCTATGGAATAAAGCCTCTAGAACCGCACCTGAAGTGTTGAAGCCATTCGCTAAAATACTATCAATAGCCATTGCAGGCACGGCTGCTGGTGCTTTCATAGGTGCTTTACCAATAATTCAACCGTGGCCTGACTTCCAGGTTGATGAGTACTTTAGGTGGATGACTATACACGCTTTTGTTGAAGGTTTCTGGCCGCCCATAGTGGTCACTGTCATTGTTGTTCTACTTGTAATAGCTGGCTTAATACCACCTAAACTGGGTGTAGTGGTCAGCGGCATGGATGCTACCTTAGAGATAGTGACCGGCATGATTGGTACTGCACACCATTACTACTTCAATGGTTTACCAACATTCTGGATGTACGTTGGCGCCATAATAAGTACACTGGAGGCGATACCGCTAGGTTTCGTAATAATATACGTAATACTGCTATGGCGTAGGGGAGAGGTAAAGACTGAGTTTCAGAAGACTTTATTAACATACGCCCTCGTAGCGGGAATAGGTGGCGGTATCGGGGTTGTTGCCTTTGGCGCTGGATTAATTAACCTACCTCTACTTAACTACTTCCTGCATGATGCCCAAACAACCATGGCACATGCCCATTTAGCCTTCCCACTGGCTTATGGCCTCCCAAGTATACTGATGTGGATAGTGGCATACTACCTAAGTGGTGCATTCAGCGATAGGTTGCTCAGATACATGAGGTGGGCAGCGGTACTGTACGGTGTTGGTTTTTATCTGCAGGCGCTTCTATCACTATTACCCCTTGGGGTACTTCAATTTGAGTATGAGCTCAAGTACGGTTACTGGTTCATGAAGACCTTGGAGACACCATCAGGTAATCCCGGATTTTGGCAAATACCCCTTGTCGATGAATTCATTTGGTTAAGGATGATTGGAGACTTAACGGCCGCGGCCGGTATAGCAATAGTACTGTTCAGTATGCTAATCTACATTAGAAGGGGATTGAAGGTACCAACAGGGCAATAATAGTAAGCCGCAACGTACCATTAAGTATATACATTAAAATAATATTTTAATTCCTTGCAACATAACCGCCAAGATCTTCTAACTTGTCGTTACTGCAAAGTAGAATGAAGGTATTCATGGTTTGAGTAAAACACATCAAGGTACTGTGCATACTATGGCATTGAGACTACTAGGAACCTAAGAGACATCATTAACTACCCTATTGGCCATAAACTGCACCCCAACTTAAACAGTGCATTGAACGCATGAAGAAGGCTACGAGCGTTATAGTTCCAGAAATTAAAAACATCACCATCATTGTAGTCAGCAACAAAATAGCACTTGTAAAAGGGGAGTATAACCCCTAAGGGTACCCTACTAGTGCTACTAGTGCAGGTTAATAGGGAGGATGGTGGGAAGGTTTACCTATCCTTCAAAGCACCCAGTGAATTGGCTAGGGGGTATGGCGTAGACGCACCTATCGTTAAGAAGATTGATGAGGTGCTCTAGGGCGTGGTTAACATGGCCAAGGCTTAAAAACTTTTAATTTTAAAAGCCTGTTACTTAAATTCCAGCGAATAGTTATGCCTAAGCGTGACTTAAGGTACCTAACTATAATGGGAGCATCTTTAACCCTACTAATTATAGCCGCGGCGCTCGGCACATATTACATACTCATGCTTATGGCTACTAACAAGGTTGCCCTCTACGTCATCTCATTACCAATAGCCCTACTTGGCGCGTATTCACTTTACAGGCATTTAAAAAGAAGGTGCCGTGTTGAATAATGCACCCCATTGGGTCTGGTAAAGGCCCTAGGTCTGTGTCTTTGGTGTGCATTGTGTTAGGTCAGTGAATTCTTCCTTGGTTAGCTCCCTATACACTACAGCCATGTCGTTGAGGAGTCTGCATGTGAATTCCCTGGCATCCTCGTCACTTCTAAACACTCTGAACACACCCTCCCTATCAAGTTCATTATACTGGTACCTGTGGAGCTCCGATGATGCTAATGTTAGGTAAGGTATCATGGGGCTAAGCCTATTGAGTATCCTGGAGACTTCAAACATCCTAGTCATGGATATGAAGGCAACCACGTACAACGCCTCATCAATCCTTCCCCCTCAACTCCCTAACCTTTACCTTACGCCCATACACCTTACCTAATTCATTAATTAAGCCAGTGGATATAGCTGCATTCTTAACCAACCCCTCCCTAACCATGTTAACGGCTATCTCAGCCTCATACCTAGCTTCAAGCAACCTAACCCTCCTATACTCACTCAGGTTAAAACAAGGCTTAGGCAACTCCATGGCTAGGGTCTAAACCTTAGGGAATTAATTAAAACTCCCTATGAGGTTTACTTCGTTCTAGCCTTCACCTGAATAGGCACCTTTACCCTGGAAGGGTAGTTTAAGGAATAACCCAACAAGGTTATCTTCTTACCACCGGGGTTACCACTTTAAATAGAGCAATCCAGGGCCTAGATGTGAGTGCTAGGTCGATTGGGAGGAGTATATGCCCGAGGTGTGGTATGGAGGGTTCGGTGATTGTTAAGAGAATTGGTGACCAGGTCTATGTATACATTAAGCATGGTAAGGTCTGGCACTACATAGGGCCATTGGAGAGGGTTGACTTACAGTCAATACTAATTAAACATACCACACCATTACCACTAAATGGTGCGCAGGCCAAGGGGGCCTCGGGTGGTTCAATGGGTAGACCCCTGAGTAAGGCCCTAGCCCTACCGCTTGGAATAGCGCTCATGGTGTTGGGCGTAGTGATGGCTACCGTGGTAGTGGCGATCATGGTGATCGGCGCACCCTATAAAGTGGTTATTGGTGCGGATAGTGTAACTAAATACGTGGTTAACAACACTAATGCAGTATATTTATTCTACTCATCGACGCCAGCTAATGTAACAGTGTCTACGATTTATGCATCACTCAAGGCCACCATTATACCATACTCATCACTACCCACAAGCCTTAAGGCAATGCTTACCCATGTCCTGAGTAGAGTCCCGCAGGCTAACTCGGTGGTCCTCCTGCAGGTAAATACCACAAGCATTGAGGCTCTACTTCCATCATTTATGGGAAACTATACGACATTCAAAGCCATGGTTCCGCCCAATGAGACTCTGTTAATCTGGCCCTATAAGCTATATACAAATAAGGCATTACTACTCTACAGCTACTACTCCAGCGGAGTAGCCATGAGGATACCCCTAACCCACCTAGTGTTATCCATAGTAGTGGTGTTGATAGTGAGCGGCGCCTTGATCTACGGAGGTATCATCGTATATAAATGGTCTAAGAGGTAAATGAGTTAATTTAAATATATTTACATTAAATCAACTTAATTTTTCAAAATTTTTCAAAAAATCAACTTAATAATCAAGTTATTTGCAGTGCCTTAGGGTTTATAAGGTTAGGTGGGGGTAACCTGGTTGGGTGGGGGTAACTGCTCTTTGACATTAGGGTTAAGGAGAGTTTAAGGGACTTGTTCGACAGGGAGGGTGAGGTTAATAGGCTTAGGGATAGCTTGAATGAGCCACTTATAGTTGTCTTTGGCCTTAGGAGGGTTGGTAAATCATCCCTAATTAAGGCTGTACTTAATGAACACATGCCCAACAGCTACTTTTACATAGATTTAAGACGATTCGAGGAGCGGGGTTACGTAAGCTACCGTGATTTCGTGAAGGCCCTCGAGGACACTATTAATGATAGGGTTAGGTCAAGGAAGTTAATGACCATGCTTTCGAAGATTAGGGGCGTGAGCATTAGTGGCTTTAGGGTGAGCTTTTCATGGGGTGCGGATAGGGTTATGTTGGCCGATATACTAGATACAGTAAATGATTGGGCTGGTGATGAGGGGTTAAGGGCTGTTATAGTGCTTGATGAGGCTCAGGAGCTTGTTAAGGCGAAGGGCTTCAACATACTGCCTACATTAGCCTACGCCTACGATAACTTAAGAAACATAACACTGATTATAACTGGCTCAGAGTTCAGGGTCTTTACCAAGTTCCTAAAATTAACGTATCCCGAATCACCACTATTCGGTAGGGCCTACGTAGATATCACACTAAGGCCCTTTAGCAGGGATCAAGCGGTTGAATTCCTAAGGCGAGGCTTCGCTGAGCATGGCATTGAGTTTAATGAGGCTGAGCGTATTTATGAGGAGCTTGGTGGGAATCCAGGCTGGTTGACCTTGTTCGGGTATAGGGCGTTGAGGGTAGGGATTCATGAGGCCTTAAATGAGGTTAAGATGGAGGCGGTTAAGTTAATTCGTAGGGAGGTTTGCAACTTCATCAACGAGGGCAGGCATCTGGCTGAGCGGAGGTACATAAGAATATTGGAGACTTGTATCAATGGGTGCAGTTGGTCTATGATTAAGAGGACGCTTGAGGCCATGGAGGGTAGGGAGCTTAACAATGCAGCCGTGGCTTCGTTAATAAAGGCGCTACTAGACTACTCACTACTCATCAAGGAGGGTGATAACTATGCGCTACCGGATAAGTTAATGAGAGATGCCGTAATGGGTCTCAGATGTTTCACAAATTACCCCTAATTCATAGGGGGTGGTGAAAGGGTTTTTAAGACTAAGGGGGTTGTAGTCATGCTATTTGATGAGAGGCCTAAAGTGACTAGGGCTGACCTGTATGATAGGGATAGGGAGCTTAACGAGATCCTACAACATCAATAAGCCAAGGGGTTAGGAGGATTGGTAAAACCTCAATAGTTAACGTCGCATTAAGCGAGGTTAAGATACCCTATGTATTTATTGACTGTAGGTCACTTAGGATTAACTACGGTAGGTCGGACCTATATAGGTTAATATCTAATGCCTTATCATCTAGCCTCGATAAGCTTATCAACATATTAAGGAGGGTTAGCGGAATTTCAATACTGGGTAATGCCGTTGAAATTAGATGAAAGGGTAGGGAGCAGGTTAGCTTAGCTGAATTGCTTGATAGGCTTAATGAAGAGGGGTTATCATAGTCTTCGACGAGGCTCAGAGACTGAGGGGCCCCTTGTCAAGTGAGGTTCTCAATGCCCTGGTCCATGCCTATGACTTCGACAGAAACGTAACATTCATATTAACGGGGTCTGAGGTTGGTCTACTATACGACTTCATATGTGTTGAGGATCCTAAGTCACCACTGTTCGGTAGATTCTTCTATGAGATTGATGTGAATAGGTTCGAGGTAACTAGGGTAAGTTTAATTTAAGGCACACCCCTATTAGCCTAATGACTGCATTGATAAGGGTTAAACGGATCTATGAACCACCATTAAGCAGTGATGGCGTGAGGATCCTAGTGGATAGATTATGGCCTAGGGGTATTAGTAAGGATGAGGCTAAGGTTGATTTATGGTTAAGGGATGTGGCTCCTAGCGATGAGTTAAGGAGGTGGTTCAGCCATGATCCAGCTAAGTGGGAGGAATTTAAGAGTAGGTACTTTAATGAACTAAGGAATAATCCTAAGGTGAAGGTTATAATTGAGATGCTTAGGGAAGGTAAAACAATAACCCTACTCTACTCATCAAAGTCACCCTACAATAACGCAGTAGCATTAAGGGAATACCTAGAATTGTTATTAAGTTAATGAATCCTAGATGTGGTACTTTAAGGCATTGACCCATGTAACCTTGTAAACAGATGTCAAAAATATTACGATTGTAAGGTTCTAGGGCATCTATTTTAGTGAGTTAATGACTCTGGTTTTTGCGTATTTACTTTGTACTCCCCTTGGGTTAACGAGTCTTTATTTACATAATCAGCATTTATGATTATTATCCCAACCAGTGGAGTAGGTGTAATTAATGAAATAGCGTGAATATTAAAAACATTATTTTAAGTTGATTACTTCATTACTTTGAGAGTTCACGAACAAGCTTAACAACTTCAAGCGGTGTCTTAGCAACCTTGATTCCAACTGACTCAAGTGCCTTAACCTTACCCTCATAGGTGCCTACTCCCATTGATATTATCGCGCCTGCATGGCCAAGTCTCTTACCTGGTGGTGCAGTTCTACCGGCTATGAAGGCTACAATCGGCTTAGTTACCTTACCCTCCCTAACAAGATTAGCAAGCCTCTCCTCCTGATCACCGCCTATTTCACCAATTACTACTAGGTACTTTGTTTCAGGATCATTCTCATACATTAAGGCAGCCTCAACCATATCAGTGCCTATTATTGGGTCACCACCAATACCAACCACAGTGCTTTGACCAAAACCAGCCTGGGTTAGGTGGTATGATATTTCGTACGTTAAGGTACCACTACGGGATATTATACCAACCGGCCCCTTCTTAACGTAGACGCTGTTAGGCAGTATACCAACCTTACTTACTGTTGGACTAACAACACCTGGGCAGTTTGGCCCAATTATCACTGTGCCCTTGTACTTGGCGTAGTTAACAAACCTTATTGCATCGTGTATGGGGATATGTTCAGTTATTATCACCACTAGCCTTATCCCATTATCCACAGCCTCGTAGACAGCGTCTGAGGCGAACCTGGCTGGGACAAATATTATTGAAGTGTTTATTTCAGGGTGTTTCCTTAATGCATCCTCCACTGAATCATAGACTGGAACACCGTGGACCTGTTGACCACCCCTACCTGGCGTTACCCCAGCAACCACCTTAGTGCCGTATTGAAGCATGTACAGTGTATGCCTAGACCCCTCACTACCTGTTATTCCCTGCACCAATACCCTAGTATTCTGATCAACCAGTATCATCTTCCACCACCCTGTAGATTCTTCATTAATTCACCTATGGCCTCCTCGGCCGTTTCATAAATTTTAACCCCCAGTGGGGCCAGTATTCTCCTACCTTCCTCCTCATTAGTTCCCTTCAGCCTTATTGCTAATGGCTTAGATGCGCCAATCTCCTTAAAGGCCTCAACAACCCCGTACGCAACCTCATCTCCTCTAGTTATTCCACCAAATATATTCAATACAATACCCTTAATTCTCTCATCCTTAAGTAGTAATGTTAAGGCAGCCTTAACAATATCCCTACTTGCTCCACCTCCAACGTCAAGGAAGTCCGCCGGCTCACCCTTAAACTCCTTAACTAAGTCCATTGTTGCCATCGTTAATCCAGCCCCATTACCAACCACACCCACGTAGCCTGGTAACTCCACGTAGTGGAAGCCGTACTTCCTGGCCTCAAGCTCCTCCCTGGTTAAGTCGCCCTCCTCCTCCACTGAAATGTCCCCATGCCTATACAACGCATTATCATCAATCATTATTTTAACGTCAAGGGCAACGAAGTTACCGTCCCTTGTTAAGGCAAGCGGATTAATCTCCACTAACTCAGCATCATACGTATCAAACACATTGTACATTATCCTGAGGAGTGAGGCGAACTTCGAGGCTAAGTCCCCTGTGAAACCCATGAACTTATTAATTGCGTTAACGGTGTAGTCCCTAAGACCCTCAAAGGGGTGGATCCTGGCCCTGTATATTTTCTCAGGGCTTGTCCTAGCTATCTCCTCAATATCAACCCCACCTTCTGGTGAAGCTAGGATTATGAATGTCCTACTGGATCTGTCTATGGTTACTGAGACATAGTACTCCTTAGCAACATCAACCCCCTCCTCAAGTAGAACCTTCTTAACCTCGAAGTCCTGAATAACCTTACCCAAGTACTCTGACGCTATTTGCTTAGCCTCATCCTTATTACTAGCCCTCTTAACAAGCCCCATCTTAGCCCTACCTGCGAAGGGTACCTGCGCCTTAACGAATACTGGGTACTTTAGGTTACTCTTATCAATGTCGCTCACGCTACTGATTACAATGCCCTTAGGCACGCTTACACCGTACTTAGCCAGTATCTCCTTACCCTTATACTCAAGCAGCCTCATCAATCAGTGCTTAAGCCTGGGTGTTTTACGCTTTACTAACGTAACAGGTATCCGTTTAAGTAACTACAACGTTGCTTACCTCACCTTCAGTAATGGTGGGTGGACCAGCCCTTATGTCAAGACCTAGCTTCCTCTTAATCAACTCCTCAAGCTTACCCTTAATCACACCTTCATCAACCCCAGACGCGAAGGATAATGCTGAGGAAACCTCATCAGTGTAAAGCCTAAGTATAGCGTACTTAGTTAGCAATTCATGTTCCCTCTCCTTTCTGGCTAAGTAAACCTTAAGCTTCCTGGCAACCTCCCTGACCGCTAACCTAACCTCCTTTTCAATCTCAGGAACATCAGCAATAGCCTCCTTACCAGCTGAGGCATAGGGTATTTTAGTTGAGCATACGTGAACCACTACGGCTAGGGGGGCTGGGAACTTAACCCTGTATTGGCTCCAATCAACCTCATCAATGACGTGCCTAATCACATCACTACCCTCATCCTGGAGTAGGGGAACTTTATTAGCGTACCTGTATAGTATTGGCTTATCCAAAGGCATTATTGACCCACCCCATGCTATGGCAGCCTCAACTATGAATGGGTGACCTGAGTATGAGGCAGGCTTCCTAGTGGTTACGAACACTGCCTCAGGCTTAAGGACGTGGAGTATACCGTTAGCCAGTATCTTCTCACCAATGGGGGAAAGCCAGTCAGCCCTTGGTCTCCTCCAACCATTGAATTGCCTCATCTTCTCCGCAAGCATTCTTAATTCAGTCTCGCTGAGTCTCTTAACATGCTTACTAGCCCTAATGTTCACTGTTTTTAGGAACTCCTTAACAGTCTCATCACCAATACCATCGAAGTTCTCCCTAAGGAAGTCAATGAGCGGGATGTCACTGTTCCTGTTTATTAACTGCTTAAGGGACTCAAGGTCAATGCTACTTGGGTGAGGTAAACCCTCCATAGGCGGCTTCGGCATTATTGTCGTTATCCTATTGAACCTGATGACCTCGTTATTAGGCTCAATAAGAATTATCTCCGCGTAGGGGGTTATCATGGCGGTCCTAGTGAAGTATTCCTCAATCCTACTCTTCGCATACTGCCAATTACCCTCAAGAACCACCTTAACGGCGGTACCATGCCAACCGTACTTATTCTCAACCCTAACGTGACTATGTATTACTGGCTTATTCTTAACAGTATCTATGCTGATTTCATAAGTGTATATGTATTGAGAACCCTTCATTGAACTCGTTACCCTAACAGGCATTCCTGAGGTTGATTGGGCGTAGAGGACAACCATCTTGGCGCCAAGTCCAAAAATGCCCCTATGTTGCTTAATCCTGTATTTAGAGCTGTAGAATATTTGCCCAAAGACATTGGGTATTTCCTCCTCAGGGATGCCTATGCCGTTATCCTCAACGTATATTGAGTATATGTCCTTATCCTTATCAATGTACCTTATTGCTGCTTTAACGGAGGGTAATATGCCGTGATTCTCAGTGGCATCTAGGGCATTCTCAATAAGTTCCCTGACCGTTTGATACATTGCCCTACTGGGGCTTGAGAAGCCCGCAATCTCCTTATTGCGCCTAAACCACTCAGCCGGTGTAAGTGACTCAAAGGCAACATCAGACATATACATACACCACATGTATGAAGCTCTTTTAAGCCTTTCTACGCGAGATAATGTCATGCGTCATTCAGCTGCTTAATAATGAAAAATTGAAAATAGGTGAAGATATAAATCAATCATTAACAAACATTAGGATCTATTAACTCCATCATGTGAAGCAGCTAAAATTAATATAATAATAATTACAAGTAAGGCTATTGAATAGTAAATCACGTAATCCCTAACCCAATCCACACTCACCGTTAATGGCTCATTAACAGTCACATTAATGGGTAGTGAACTGTGAGCTTGACCATTAATAAACACTGAAGTTAACCTAATAACAGTTAAATTACCCTCAATAACCCTCATTGGGCCACTTAAAATGATTAAGGCACCTGCATTAACCCACTCGGAGTAATTCCTAAACTCAGAACCATTGATCCTTAACGGTATTGGACTGGTTACATTAACTAGGTACTGCCTAACCCAAGTGATAGTAATGTTGAGGGGTTTATTAACCTTAATGAGCATTAATGATGAGTTTAAAGGAAGTAGCCTAGTTTCATTACTGAAGTATTGGATTGTAAGCGTAATATTAATTAGTGAACTTGCGTTGAACCACCCAAGCAGTGATCCTAGTAAAGTACCATTTAATGTGAAGGATGCTGGACTGGTTACATTAACTAAGTATTGCTTAACCCAATTAACAGTGAGGTTAAGGGGCCTATTAATGATTACTTTAATCATTGTTGAATTAAGGAGCAGTAACCTGGTTCCATTATTGAAGTAGTAGTGGGACTGCGCATTGATTACCAGGGTACTTGATTCATTAAACCAGTTAATTAGGGAGATTAACCGAGACCCATTCACTATTATAGGGACTGGACTACTAATGTTAACCAAGTACTGCCTAACCCATTTCACAGCAGCCTTAATTGGTTTATCAACAGTAATTAAAGCGGATGAGTTAAGGGACATTAACCGTACACTACCATTAACGTAGTAGTACCTTGGCACTGTTACATTAATTATGCTGCCTGAGTTCACCCAATGTACATAATTTATTGAATGACTACTGTTAATTAGGATTGGGACAACGCTACTAATGTTGACTAAATACTGCCTAACCCATGAGGTAGTAATGACTAATGGATGCGTAACCACAATGCCTACGCTAGACTTATTCAAGGCCATTAACCTAGTTCCATTATTGAAGTAAATGAAGCCCGGTATCGTTAATACCAATATGGAACCTTCATTAACCCAATTCACGTAGCTTAACGTTAATGAACCATTAATATTAATGGGTACAATACTACTGGCGTTGACTAAGTATTGCCTAATCCAGTTAATAGTAAGGTTTAATGGTGTCCTAACAGTAATATTAATTGAAGTCTCGTTAGTAGTCTTAACCCTAGTTAAGTTATTGAAGGTGTAAATGGACTTAACTCTAATCACTAGTGATGAGTTCGCAGGCACCCAACTCTCAATATTAGTTACTGCGAATGTACCATTAACTAAGGTAACGTTAATAGGGTACTGCGACCTAAGCGCCACTAGGAAGTATACGCTGTAGTTACCCCTTATTATGCATGATGACAATTTATTAATGCTTGGAACCACTTCGACCGAACTATTACTAATTAACCGTACTGCTCCATTACATGATTCAATAATGCCCTTAAAAACATACGTAATCCCATTACCCCTTATTATCATGGGTAAGGCAACCATGGTTTCTTTAAATACGTAGAAGCCCCTAACGGTACCATTTGGGTAAATCACCTCAATAAAGCTCGTGGGTATTGTTGGTTTAAAGGCATTAGTTAACTCACCGTAGTATGGTATACCCACTGTGACCTGCACATTACCGTTACTGGCTATTGATGTTACTAAGTCAGTTGCAGATTCAGCAGTATTCATACCAAAGTTGTAGACTTGGCTGTAAGGCACCCAGCCTGACCCACCCCAATGCATTATGGCTAATTGGGCATTGAGGCTTTCAAAGGTAGTCTGCTCACCGTTAAAGCTTCCCCCGAAAACTAACTCAACGTCATAGGCGTATCCACCTCCAGTTTCCTCATAGGGGGTGGTTACTATTAATGCTTGCTTAGCCTTTACTCCTAAAGTCACATTGTCAAACCACGTAATAGTAGGCGATGCGTAATTACTCCCATTCCTTATTATGGCGTAGCCGAACATGACTACCACTGAACCATTAATTAAAGTCACGTTAACCTCCAGGTAACCTGATAATGGTAAACTATACTTGTTGAAACTACTAATGTAACCGTAATACCATTGGTTAATGCCCATAACTTCATAAACTCTTCCGGAGCCATTAATTAAGTACTGGGACATGTTGGCTTTAGGGGCTGTAGCATTCCAAACATTATCAACCACCCTAAACACTCCCTCATTAGTAATGAATATTAAGGCATCTTGAAGCCAATACTCCTGAAAACCGCCATTAATTAATTCAACCCTCACCACGGCATTTAATTGAAGGCTAGCACCACCCTTAGGTACCCTTAGTATGTTGACTGCGGTGTAGCTTGCGTTCCAAGCCCTAATGCTACTTACATTGAAGTAGCCTAAAATGGCGGTGGTGTTAATAGGCATGGTTGATGATACACCGGTTGGGGCTAATCCAATAACGTTAATACTGACGTTAGTGACCCCATTGCATTGGGTGGGGTATAGTACTACGTAGTATGTGCCTGGTGGAATGCGTATTAAGTAGGCGCCTGTGGTGACCCTGCTTGAGTAGACTGCATATGCGTTACCGCTACTACTCCACCTACTGTACTGTGTTGGCGTAAAGACGTATAGGTTATAGGACCCATTCATCACTTTAACCAGTAATCCTTGACCAATATTGACATTAACATTAGGCCAGTAGTACCAGCAAGCGGCTGATTGGGCGTTGGCTATTACTGCCGAGGTGGTTGTCAATATAATAATGAGTATCATAGCCCTAATTGTATTCATTAAAACACTCACCTCCTTTTCCTGCGCTTACCTTCCCTCACTTGAATACGTAATAATGATGCATACGCGCAGTAGTACTTAACCATTATGCGCGTTAACAGCATGCGTAACTTCATGATAATTTAAAGCAGTTAACAGTGTTTTAAACTGTTTCCGTAATTGAAGTTAATTCAACGAGGCCCTGAGAATCCCATTACCCTTACCACGTACTTAAGCCCTGTCCTTTAGGGCAAGGAAGGTAAACCAATTAGTTATGGCGCGTATTACTTAAAAATAGTACTGACTTATAGTTAATTATTCAACTATGTCTAAGTCAACTCATTTCATGCCTAGTAGCATTAAAAGAAGCGATATGTATCACGGTGGGTGGATTGACCATGATAAGGATGGCGTAATGGCACCCTTTGAGGATCCTGGTAAGCCGATTGATGATAGGGTTGAGGATTTACTCAGTAGGATGACTATTGAGGAGAAGGTTGCACAACTTAGGTCAGCTATGACGGATAGCCTTGATGTAGGTAACTTATCCGTAGTACTCAGGAACACTGAACCCGCTGAGGGTGCTGTTAAGGCTAATGAGATTCAGAGGAGGTTTCTTGAGGAGACTAGGTTAGGAATACCTGTGATAATCCATGATGAGTGTCTACATGGCTGCGTTGCGAAGCACTCAACGGTATTTCCACAGTCAATAGCATTGGCGGCAACGTGGGATGTTGACTTAATGTATAGGGTTGCTAAGGCTATCGCTAGGGAGACTAGGGTTAGGGGTATTAGGCAATGCCTATCCCCTGTGGTTAACCTTAGCTTCGACGCTAGGGCCGGTAGGACTGAGGAGACTTACGGTGAAGACCCATACTTGGCGTCTCAAATGGCTTATGCTTACGTTAAGGCACTTAGAGAGGAGGGCATAGTGGCTACCCCCAAGCACTACATAATGAACTTCGTTGGTGATGGTGGTAGGGATAGTGCCGAAATACACATGAGTGAGAGGTTCATTAGGGAGACTGAACTACCCGTATTCAAGGCTGCCATTAAGGCTGGGGCATTATCAGTAATGGCGGCGTACAACTCAATAGATGGTGTACCATGCTCAATGAGTAAGTATTGGCTAACAGAGGTTCTTAGGTGGGAATTAGGGTTCGAGGGCTTTGTGGTGTCTGATTATGGTTCAGTCACCGGTATAATTAATAGGCATTATATAACTGATAATCCTGAGGAGGTTGCTAAACTGTCCCTTGAGGCTGGGCTTGATGTTGAATTCCCAGGGTTCTCAATATACGGTGAACCATTAGTTAGGGCTATTAAAAAGGGGTTGATTAGTGAAGCTGCTCTTAATGAGGCTGTTAGGAGGGTGGTGAAGTCTAAGTTCCTAATAGGCCTGTTTGATTCACCCTACGTTGACCCTGAGGAAACTAAGGTTGTTGACTCTGAGGAACATAGGAGAATAGCCCTTGAAGCAGCTGAGAAGGCTATTGTACTGCTTAAGAATAATGGTGTTTTACCAATTGATAAATCTAAGGTTAAGTCAATAGCCTTAATTGGTCCATTTGCAGATGAGGTTAGGTTAGGTGGCTATAGTGCAATGCCGAGGAGCGTAATAACACCTATTGATGCCTTTAAGGCTAGGGGCATTAACGTTACTCATGCTAAGGGATGTATAGCGGACATGGATGCCGATTACCCAATACCAACAAGGTACCTCATACCCATGGGTGAACCTAATAGGCATGGGCTCAGGGGTGAGTACTACAATAACCCTAACCTTGAGGGTGAACCAGTTGGTGTAAGGATTGATGCACCATGGGAGGGATTCTTCAGGCTTGACATGGGTTACGATCCACCATACCCAGGGCTTGACTCAGGTAAATACTCCGTTAGGTGGATCGGCTACATTACACCACCAGTCACCGGTACCTATGAGTTTAAGGTCTATGCTGCTGGGGGTGGTTTTAGGCTTACGGTTGATGGTAAAAACATAGTGGACTCGTGGGGTGCCTTGAGTAATTCCCCTAAGTCAGGCTTAATTAAGCTTGAGGGTGGGAGACAGTATGAAATTAAGCTTGAGTACGGTAGGTTAAACTACGGTTATGCATACATTAAGCTTGGTTGGGATCTAGTAGAGGACTCAATGATTAGGGAAGCTGTTGATGCGGCCTCTAAGGCTGATGTAGCAGTGGTGTTTGTGGGTATTATTGAGGGTGAGCAGAGGGATAGGGCATCCCTTAGATTACCAAGATGCCAGGAGAAGCTTATTGAGGAGGTTCTGAAGGTTAATAAGAATACTGTGGTAGTTTTAACAACCGGGAGTCCTGTTGTTGGTGAGTGGATTAGTGAGGTTCCAGCGTTGATTGAGGCATGGTACCCTGGTGAAATGGGTGGTGAGGCTATTGCTCAAGTACTCCTCGGTGAGTATAATCCTGGTGGTAAGTTACCGTTAACGTGGCCAATGCATGAGGGTCAGGAGCCACTTTACTACTTCACTAAGCCAAGTGGTAGGGTTTATGATTACGTTAACATGCCTTCAACGCCACTATTCCCCTTTGGACATGGCTTAAGCTACACTCAGTTCAAGTACAGTGACCTTAAGGTCAGCGTTAATGAGAGTGATGGTGTAGTTACAGTTTCATTTAATGTTGAGAATGTAGGTAAGTTAACGGGTGATGAAGTTGTTCAACTCTACATAAGGGATAAGTACTCAAGCATTGCTAGACCATTAATGATGCTTAGGGGCTTCAGGAGGATTAGCCTAAAGCCCGGTGAGAAGACTACTGTTGAGTTTAAGTTAACGTTAGACGACTTAGCAATGTATGATTCTGGGCTTAGACGTATTGTAGAGCCAGGGGTGTATCAAGCATTAGTTGGTTCATCATCAATGGACATTAGGCTAATGGGTGAATTCACGTTAACCCAACTAGTGAAGGGTATTATAAATGTAATTGGGGTTAATGTAAATAAGGGCAACGTTAAGGCTGGTGAATCAATTAGGGTTAAGGCTACTCTGAGGAATGAGGGTAAGGTAGGTGACTTAGTGCCCATCATGCTTAAGATTAATGGTAGAGTAACGGAGGAGCATAGGGTGTACTTAGATCCAGGTGAGGAGAGAGCAGTAACCTTCACTGTGAGACTTCATGAAGCCGGTAAACAAGTGATTTCAGTGGCCACACCAGAAGGAGAGAAGGCGGTTACAGTAGATGTAGCTTAGTGATAAATGTGAATCCTTAAAATCAACTTAAAATGTTAACTCTTTAACTTACCGTTAATCATGGCTTCCTTTATTCGAGGTTTAACATTAAAATTATGCCGCTTTTAAAAGTGGGCTATGTGCCCTTTATTGATTTTTAACTTAATATTGATTAAGTATTTTACTTCACTGTTATCTTTCTTGCTTCACGTTCAGTTTCCCTTAGCATTAATATGTCCCCGACCCTCACGGGGCCTTTAATATTCCTCGTTATTATCCTTCCCTTATCCCTGCCCTCAAGTATCCTAACTCTAACAATGTTAACTTCACCAGCTACCCCAGTCCTACCAAGTATCTGAACCACAACAGCCGCAGTGGCATCATCGTATGGGCTTAGCTTAATCTCACCACCCTCATTAGCCATTTAAATCACTCCCTCTCCCTTCTCTCCCTTTGCTGAGGCTTAGCCTGTGGTTGAGTCCTCGGTAATTGTATTGGGTTTAAGCCGGCGCTAACCCTGACATCATTTAGTTTAGTTACTAGGTCCTCAAGATCCTTAGCTGCTTGACCCGCATCAACTATGGTGACCGCCGAGGCGTATGATGATAAGCCAACGGCCTTACCTAACCTCTCCTTACTGGGTACGTAAACGTATGGTATACCCTTCTCCTCACATAGTAATGGTAGGTGCATTACTATTTCAGGTGGGTCAACATCCTCCGCTATAACTACCAGTTTAGCCAACCCCCTCTCAATCATCTTCGTAGTTTCATTGGAACCCCTCTTAACAACCCCTGTCTGCTTAGCCATGCTCACTACATTATACGTCATTTCAGCTAGCTCCTGAGGTACAGCGAACCTAACATATATTGGCTTCCCCTGAGGTGGATTCGCGTAAAAGACCCTCGGGTCTATTGTACTCATACACCATATGTGGTTCTGTACCCTTTAAAAACTTTCACAGTTAATGAGACTGTTAAGCCTATTCAATACCTTTCCTTGACGTTAACATGCCTATTACATCACTTAGATTAGTCTTAAGAGTTATGTACTCCCTTCCGTTTACATTACCCTTATTAAGCACATCCATACTCACTAACTCATCAATAGCATCGTAGACGCTTATTCCCTTAGCAACCGCAAGGGATGCTATAATCCTCTTAGCACTACTGCTAATGTCTAAGTCAACCATGGTTGCATAGGCCTCGGAAAGCCTTCTCACAATCTCAATGACCTTACTTAGGCTTGCACCTGTACGTAACCTTGATTCATTTAACTCAGCGTAATAACCCATTAGTCTAAGGGTTAATTCAATAGTTTCAGGTGGTATGGGTGACTTAGGCTTAGCCTCACGCATCACCACGGTTAAGTCAAAGACATTAACTAACCTACCCTGCCTCAAGGTTCCGTAAACCTTATGGGCTTCTGTTGAGAATACCTTAGCTAGGATTGGATTACCCCTAACCTTAACCTCAAGCCTACTGCCCTTATACTTAACGTAAACTTCCCTTGCCTTGACCTCATTCAGGTAAACGTTAATGAACCTAACGGCCTCATCAGTGTTCCTGACCTTAAACATTAACCTCCTACTGACCACAACACCCATACGGGTTTATCAGCTTAAATACTTTGCATCCCTAACTTTAACATAGCTGACACACCTTATTCATTACTTAGTCTTGGTTAAGATTGCCCATACGCCTCTATACCTCTAGTTATTCCAGCTAGGCAAGCATCAAACTGCATTGCATCATTTACGCCAGCCAACTGCTTCACGGCTATGCAGTTAACCAGAGCCTCAGCTTCCGCCCCAGTTTCAATTAGGCCGCTGGCCTTCTCTAATAACCAAGGCGGCACTATGACACCCCTCTGCTGTGCTACACCGATTATTATTGCCTTAACCATGTCGGGTGGTGGTTTAGCTACGTATATTTTTAAGTCACCTAACCTACCTGGCCTGATTAATGCTTCATCAAGTGCATTAACGTTATTGGTTGTAGCCACAACAAGAACCTTATCGTATCTTGAGGCTACCCCATCAATGTTCTGAAGAAGCACGCTCACAAGCCTATAACCCCCAGTTCCAGCCTCTTCCCTAGTCCTACCAATGGAGTCAACCTCATCAATGTATATTACGCTTGGTTGAAGCGCCCTAGCCAATGCAAAGACCCTCTCAAGCCTCCAAGCAGCCTCCCATGGTCCACCCCTCATGAGCCTACCAGCCTTAACTATAATAACCCTGAAACCCCTGTATAGGCCAAGCCAAGCAGCATAACCAAGGCCAAGAGCAGTCTTACCTGTACCAGCTGGCCCATAAAGTAAGACACCGTGAATTGGCCTAACGCCATTACCTCTAAAGCTCTCGGCTGCAATAATAAGTTCCCTCTTGGCTGAATCTAACCCTATTAAAGCTTCCCAATCCTCACGGTAATACTTGGTTAAATTATACTTATCAGGTATATCTGCTATACTACCGTACAACATTGGTAGTACATCAGCGCTATTCACATACCAAACCCCAACATACGATGCAGGTAGTGCAGCGGCAAGTAGTAGTAACATGTTTTGTACAATTAAAAATACTGGTAATTGGTCGTAAGCCAACATTGGTATTACTGATGCTACTGAAGCCAGTAACGAGGATAAGATTGGGGAAACAGGCCCCTTAATTAACCTGGCTAATGATGGTGAAGCAACGTAAACAACAGCCATCACTATTACTAAGGATAGTATGGTTGGGTTACTGTAGGTTGCAATATTAGTGACGAAGACACCATAGAAGTTTAAGGGTGTTAACGATATTGGGTCCCATGGTAATGTACCTTGCATCATGCTACCGATTAGGTAGGTTAAAACGTACGTTAAGGCTGGGAGAGTTGGCATTGAGAATGCTTCATAAGCTGATATTACGCCACCCGCTAAACCCCATGCAGCACCGATTAATGGACCTGGCCATGGTTGAAACATCAGTAGTAATGAGCCTATTGAGAACAGTGGACTCACGCCTTGGCTTGATGATGAGTTGAATAACTTAATCTGGACACCTATTATTATTGCTGGTATTAACAGTAGGGGTGTTAACCTAAGCATTGAGCCAATGGGGTTCCTGTAGAACCATGACCACGAGGCTAATGCTAATGCCATTACGTACGCAAGCAAGCCTAGAATTGAAGCTTGGTTAAGTCTACCTACGGCACTAATTGCAATAAGGCCACCCAGTATCACCAGCATTAGTAGCATAAAGCCGTGGTTAGTGATTGCAAAAAGCGTGAATGACGCCAATGGAGATAGGGCAATTAGGGAAACAAGTAAACCACCTAGTGCCGCTATTATCCTACTAAGACTACTTGGCTTAGCGTCCTGCGTCGCCACTTAAACTACTCATGCGGATACTAAATATAAGTATCGTTTTAGGCTTAAGGCATTCAATGATTCAATCTTAATTTGATCCTAAAAGAACAAGGCTTGTTGTTTACTTTATCACCATGTAGGCCATCATACAGTTTATCCATTGCCTTAGTTAATTATAGGTGGGTGAGGGCACTTAAGATAGTGCACACTTTAATATCGGTAAGAATCCCATTATCCTCAAGCGAGAACATTAAGGGTAATTAAAACCACTAGTCTCTTTTATAAGTAGGAATTCTTGAACAGCATGGAAGCCTATTTCTCTGTAAGCTCTTAAAGCCGGTTCATTATTCTCATCAACATGAAGCATTGCCATAGCTCCACTTCTTAGGGCATCCTTAACTATTGCTGACACAACAGACTTAGCTAATCCCATATTCCTGTATTCAGGTAATGTAGTAACGTCACCAATAACCCATAATTCAGGTAACTTAATATACGTACCCCCCACCGACACCAACTTATTGTTAATGAATGCTCCATAGTAATGCCAGTGAGGTGATGTAAGTCTTGCCTTAGCCTCAGCCTTATCAACATTAATAATCTTAACGAACTCATCCACATCCTGTAATCCAAGCCTCCTAACACTATGCCTAGTGTACTCCTTAAATGTGAAATCATTACATATCATTGTAAGAAGCCTTGAAACATAAGCACCCCCACCAGCAGCGTTTAATTTCTCAATAAGGCTCATGGTTATGTCTGGTTTAGTCAATGCATGTACTACTATGTTTCCAGCATCCTTAATATCGATCGGTATCTCCCTCACATTACCAAACACGTGCATTGATGATACGTAACCCCTCCAGAAGAGTACGTAACCTGTTATCCTACTTCCACTTAGGTTAAGGTAAAGCTCAGTGTATTCGGGGTAATACAATATATCATACATTAAGTACACGTACTGAACAGGGTTCTCTAAGTAATGCCTCTTTAATATACTCAGTAGACTCCTATTAAGGGCATTGAATAAGCTAAGCATGTTGAACCACTGAATCCCCTTGATCTATAAATAATTAATTACGCCTAAGAACCAGTCTTCACCGTAACTAATAGTTTCCCTTCCCCACCCCGTCTGCAACGCGTTTGCGTGACTGTTCGTTGTTTTTAATTGCTTCTAGTCCTCTTAATGCTATTAAGTAATTACAAAGCTTATAAACTTTACTTACAAATTTTAATTGGAGGGTGCCACTGTGAAGCCTGTGAGCAGTTGCGAGGTGGAGGAGGGCACCCAATGAAACCCCCGCGTCCTCGAGAGGAGTGGTTACCGCTCCCGCAGACGGCACGAGGAGGAAGAAGGAGTAATGAGGCCGAGCGACTAATAGTCACGAAAAGTGACTATTAGCCACAATGAAGGCCGAACTCTATGGCACTAGCTCCCTTTAGGGGTATGGGTTTTCATTGGGTGCCTTCCTCAAGGCCTACTCGCAAACTTCATAGTGACCTTCCAATTAAGCATCAATCGCAAAGCTCATAAGTTTTGTTAATGCAGTATCAACTTAGCACTAAAAGGACTTAGAAGCAATCAAAAACAATGAATAGTGGGGTGAAAATGATACAGACAACCAAATGACTCAGAGCCGTCAGTAATACTGAGGGAAAAATGCCCTATGCTGCTCAATCATTTTATTGAAATATTTAGCAATCTCCCCATTAGTCTTTGTATAGTATTCAATATTAACTTGATCAATACCATTACTGACCATAGCTAGGGCTCTTGAACCTTGCCTAATAACATCAGTATTGTAACCACCCTCTAGAACGTAAACTGAACCTTCAGTAACCCCCTCCTCAATGAGTCTCCTAATCATGAGGAATGCCTCAATGTAACTGTTTAAGCTAAGGTTGAGGTTAGTTAATGGGTCTAGGAAGTGCGAATCAAACCCTAATGATACAACTATATAACTTGGCTTGTATTGCCTCAAGGCATTTTCAATAGGCTTCAAGACAACCTTAAACAAGTCATCACCTGTCATTGGTGGTAATGGTATGTTCATGTTGAAACCCTCCCCATCACCTACCCCAACTTCATTAACGTAGCCAGTACCTGGGTAAAGGGTTCTTGGATCCTGGTGAGTGCTAATGTAGAAGACCTTAGATGTACTATAGAATATTTCTTGGGTACCATTACCATGATGAGCATCAATGTCTAGTACAGCAACCCTGGAAGCCCCACTCTTAAGTAATAAGCTACTGATTATTGCCGCATTATTAAGCACGCAGAATCCTTGAGTCGGAGCTAGAAGTGCCCTACCTCTAAAACCTACATGATGACCAGGGGGCCTTAGAGGTAAGTAGATATGCCTTACTCCTGACTTAAGAAGGTTAACTGCAGTGGCTAGGGCATTGATACTGGAAGTTAAGGCATCACAAGTACCCCTAGATACGTAAGTGTCTGGGTCAAGCCTTCCCCCAATTGCACATAATGATGTAACGTACTCAACATAATGATACTCATGAACAAGCTCAGCCGTTTCAATTAAATCAACATTAACCGTAGGCCTAATAATCTTAGCTAATTCACCCACACCGCTTAATGCGCTTAACACTCTATTAGGAGACTCAGGATGATCCGCAGGCGTCTCATGCCTTAAGTAACCTTCATCATACACTGTTACCAGCATTAACCGTAGTCACTTTAGGAGGTAAATATAAGGCTTTAGGGTGAAACCAAGGTATTTTACAGTAGCCTCAGTCATGTTCCGTTTGTCCCTGCACCTTTATTCCGTTATTCACGGTCAAGTGTAGGGACTTGGCCCTCGGCCACATGCTCATTCTGATCACGTGTGGGTCATGAGGCCCGGTTGAGACCAACGGCATGAGCCTCCCATCTCTGCACTTGTACCAACCTTCGGAGCATCGCTTCCATCGAGTCGATACACCCTAGATCCCTGCAATGGAATATAAAAACATTTCCATTAACATGAAAAAGGATTCAGCCCTTTAACCTGATTCATTATTAATAAGCGTTAAGGATTAAACGCTATGAAATAAGGGAGATTCGATAAAAAGTAGTTTACTGCAGTGCAAATAGGGGTGAATTACTTGGGCAGGTTAAGAATCGAGGTTAATAGGCTGCTTCAAAGTGAAGTAGATGACATTGATGGGGTTATGGCAATAGCTCTATTAAGTACTAATGGTTTAACTCTCGGCTTCGTAAAGAGGGGTGACTTAAACATAGGTGATGTTGACTTATCATTATTTTTAACATTGATGAGGGACGTAATTAACCGTATTAAGAGAACTAAACCGGATAGTTGGTTCACAAATTTTAAGTATAAGGTAATCACTATTAATGGTGATCAGTACTCAATAGTTGTAATTAATAATAATGACTTAAACATTGTTGCAATCTTCGAGAACTCTGTCGATGTTAACATACTCATGTATAGGTTAACTAGCGACCTGGAGCTATTAAGAAAACTGCTTTCAGAATCACTAAACCGAATAAGCCCCAGTTAGCAGCATTAATTTTTATTTAGGCTCACTGACCCAGTACTATGACTGAATCCTACAGGAGCATATTGGAGGAGATGATTAGCGATAAGGTTCACGGTGCTTCATGGTACTTCCTTAAGTTAGCTGATTTAATTGAAGCTGGGCATAGGGAAGGTATTGACACTGAGTCAATTATCCGAGATATTAGGATGATTAGGTCAGGCATGGCTCCACTTGAGAACATTGCAGAGTTACTTAGCCAACTGGAGCCTAGTAGATTAGCCAAGGCTATTAGGGCTTATTGGAGAAATGCTGAGGAGAGAATCAAATTCAATTCCCTAGCGCTTAAGAGCAGTATTAAGAGTATAGTCACTGTGAGTTACTCATCAAATGTGAGACTACTTGCTGAGGCCATAGGGGCTAGAGTGATTGCTCTAGAATCTAATCCTGGTGGGGAAGGTAAAATATGGGGTAGTCACAATGGTTTAGTGGTTCCTGACCTAACCATGACCTACTTCATAAGTAATGCTGATGCCGTAGTCATGGGCTGTGATGGATTGTATGAGGGCACTATAGTTAATAAAATGGGTTCCCTACCCTTGGCCTTAACAGCAAGGCACCTAGGCAAGCCAGTGATAGTGGTTTTCGAATCCTTTAAGGCACGTAAATCTAGGCCCGTGAATATTCATAGAATCAGCATTAATGGTTTAGACATCCCACTCTTTGATGAAGTACCGTTAAGTCTAATTGACATAGCGGTAACAGACGTGGGCTTATTCAAGAGCATTAATGTGGAGTACATAGTACGAGCCTTCACCGAAGCAATAATTAAATACACTTAATCCTCATAATCCTGAAGAACAGGGCCCTCGGTAGTGGGAAAATTTTAAATAAGACAGCGAATTGCACCATCTCATGAATAAGGCATTAACATTACTGGTGATCCTAATACCATTCCTAATGTCATCCTACTCCGTCTTCTCAATAGTATACTTCCTTAGGGTAATTGCCGATGAATTCAAGGTACCATTACCCGTTGTCTCAGGAGTTATCACAACATCATTCATTGGAGGCTCTATTGGTGGTTTAGTAATAGGAGCAATATCGGATGCGTATGGTAGGCGAATTGGCATATTAGCGTCAGTTATCTTATTCTCTATCTTCACTATAATTGCTGGTTACGCAAGTAATCTTATTGAGCTTTACATTATCTGGTTCATGGTTGGGTTTGGTGTTAACGCTGAAAACGGCATTAGCTACGCTGTTGTTGCTGAGAATTGGAGTAAAGGTAGGGGGCTCATGGGTGGGTTCATGCAGGGATTATACTTTGTAGGGTTAGTTTTAGGTTCATTAACAGCCGTGTTAACGGGTAATTGGACTAAGATGGCGTTAACGACTGGTTTAGTGAGCATGATTGCGTCAATCCCCTCCGCATTACTTATACCTGAAACAATTAGGAGGAGATCCATTAGGAATATTAGTTATAGTAACTTATTTAAGGGAAGATACCTTAAGATAACACTATGGGGCACTGTACTCGTTGCCTCAGCCTTCCTCTATACAATACCACTAGTTAGCTTGGCCCCAACATACATGCATGCGTTAAATGCCCCCGGCTCAATGGTAATACTGCTTCCAGTACTCGGCATTGCATCATTCATGTTAGCTGGATTACTATCGGATAAATACGGTAGGGGTATTGTTGAGGTAGCTATGGGGGCATTGGCTTCGGTAACTGGCCTATTAACCATGGTACTAGCCCTACTTCATTACCCCGGTATCCTAATAACCCTAATATCACTAGACTATTTCTCAACAGGGATCTTCGCCTATCTAGGGGTTTGGTTAAGTGAACTTTACCCCACTGAAGTTAGGGCAACTGGTTCAAACTTCACCTTTACGTTAGGTAGGATACTTGGGGGCTTTGGTCCTCTCATTGTTACGTTAATTTCAAGTAACCTAGGGTTCAGCATGGGTGTTGTTTTAGCAACCTGTGGCGTGTTGGTGTCATTATCAGCGTTAAGACTCATGACTTAACGTATTTGAAAATGCATTTAAACTAGGTTAGTGAAGTCAAGTTGAGTAGTGATGTCTTTTAATCTAGTGGTGTCAACCGGAAGGGGTGTTGAGGGTAAGTGTATTGCGGAGTTAAAGAGAGTTGGTGAGTTACTTTCCGTTAACGTTAGGACATTCTTCACGGGTTTTGATGGATTACTGACAGGTAAGGTTGATATGGATCCAGTGGGTTTTAGTAATAGCCTAAGGGAGTTGGTTACCAGTAATGCCTTTGTACCGAGGTTTATACTTAAGGTTGTGCCCATTCAAGAGGTTGTTAGGACTGATGTGAATGAGATAGTGAATAAGGCTGTTCAAATGGGCAACTCAATGATTGCTGAGGGGGAGACTTATAAAATAGAGGTTAGGAGGAGGGGTGTCCTCTTTGATAGAATGACTATAATAGATAAGGCAGCACCGCAAATAATGAGGAAGGTTAAATTAGAGAACCCTGATAAGGTAATTCAAATAGAGGTGTTTCCATCAAAGACAGGCATAGCGGTAATAAGGGAGGATGACGTGTTCAGCCTGCTTAAAGTAACAGTAAGTAGTCAACGTTAAGGTCATTTAATTAGTCTCACTTTGGACAATTGATTTAACCGACGCCCTCTCCTTAAGGAAATCCTCAAGGTTAAGTGGCTTAACATGCTCAGGTGTTGTTATTATAATCCTCCTCTCACCCATGAAGTTAACCTCCAGTACAAGAGCCTTCCCCCTCCAGCCAATTAAGGTTCCAACCCTACCCTGATACCTCTTGTGGGGTGCAGTACTTATGTAGACTGGGTCAATGTCTATGACTAATTTATCACCCACCCTGTAGTACCTTGCAAGAAGCCATTTAAATAATCCAGGCCTACCCTTCTCCCTAGGCGACTTCGAAAGCAGCTTCCTAGACTTAAACCTATAGCCATGTGTTCTGGCAACCATTGCTGCAATGCCTACTGAAGGTTTTTAAATTTATAGTGAAGTGAGGCAGGTTAGGTTAAATAGCCGTTGGAGGCCCCTTCTGCTGCGACTGTTGGGGTTGAGCCATGGCTGGTAATGGTATTGTTGGAGGAATACCTAATTCCCTTGCAACTAGCCCCGCCTCAAAGACCGCGTATTGAGTTATTATGGCTTGAATCTCAGGTGGCACATTACCACTCTTTAATTGTCCCGATATCCTCTTAACATCATCACTAGTGGCTTGTATTGTTAACAAACCCCTTATAGTTATGCCTATTGACGGTGGCATTGAGGACACTGTTATAGTGAACGGTACATTAACCAACTCCTCCATCACCTCAGGTGGTCCATTAACCTGAATGTTCATTGCCATTTGAAGTTGAGCACCAGGTGGCGGTGGTGCTGTAACCTCCCCATGTATGTAAAGGAACCTTACTCCAATACCCTTGTAAACCACTATTAAGTTTATTGAGGCATATATTTAAACATTCCGTATCCAATTATTAACCATTAGTTATTTTCATTAACCAGTAAACACACTAGGTTATAGTCATCCTGATTGTTTAAAACGCTCACTCACCTACCGCTCATTAGCATTCCACTACTCTGCTCCACTCCCCTAGCCCTCTCCCTGAGGAGGAGGTCCCTTATGGCTACTCTAATGGCTTCACTCCTGGATGGGAATACTCCACTTCTAACTAATTCATCAAGCTCCTCAAGCATCTGTCGCGGGATGTGAACCGATATTAACACCATCTTCTCCTCAGACTTAGTCTTAGGCATAATTTTATTTTAAGCGAGCCCTTTATAAATATCTCCCTCGTATTCAGCCATGTAATCCACGAGTATATTAAGTGAAATCTCAGTCTTAATGTTCAGCACCGCATACAGTATTATTAGAATTCGAATATGACTTCCCTTATCAGGTTCATTACTGAGTCTGGCCCATCATAGCCGAATAAAGCAACCCCAGTATCCCTATCATATCTGCCAGCCATGATTGTTGGTGTACCTGGCACCTTTATTCCCTTAGCTATCTTCTTACATTCATTAACTGCCTGAAGTTCACTGGCTGCTTCTGCATCACTCACCTCCTCTATATCCTTAACTAACACACCCTTCTCAACCATATTACTGTAAATATTGTTAAGTACCTTAAGGAACTCCCCTGGGTTTTTCTTAAACAGTACCCTTACCTTAGCATGAAGCTTCTCAACCCTATGAACTGGGTAATCCACGAATATTATATCTATGATGCCTTTTTGATTCAATTGAGTTAAGTAATCCATTAAATCCAGCTCCAATAATGCACACCCAGGGCAATGTAGGTCGTAGAATATCGCCACAAATCCCTTAGCATTACCATTAGCCTTAATCTTAAGTGCATACTTATCCACCTTACTTAGGAAATCATCCACATTACTGATAACCCACCTATCCCCCATAGTTAAGTGGGTGTGGGGGTGGTGCTTAATAATCTTACTTACCGCTGAAGTTTTGCTAATTTATTAAACGACACGCTTAAATGAATGTTAGGGTAATAATCATTATGGGTATCATTGATGATATTAATGATGTGATTAGGCTGCTTGAAGCCTATAGGAGTAAGTGTAGTGGCCCATGTGTTGAGGTTAATAAGGCCATTGATGAATTAAGAGGCATAGTTAATGATGTTGGCGTTATGTTGGACTTCATTTCAAGAACGTTCACCGAATCCCAGAGGCTACTTGCGCAATACTTCACAACTAGGGTTAACGTTGAGTCAAGCTTACTGAAGGTGATCATGAATGGTGGTAATGATGAATACTTAGATGACTTAGTTAAGAAACTCAACACATCCCCTGATCAAGTAATTAAGATACTTGAGATCCTTAAGGCAAGCGGTCTGGTTGATTATACGCTTAAATATGATAATAACATTAGGGTACTTATAAGGAGAAAGGGTGTTATTGGTTAAGCGCATGTTATCAATAATTATGGCGTAGTGTCCTAGGAGCTAATCTAAAAGTAGCTGAACCTCATTTAGGAGTACCTTTAGTCTTGAGTACTCGTCCTCAAGCCCATACTTTAACGCTAAGGCTATTGCCTCAGCCAAATCTCTCCTAATCTTCCTAGCATAATTATTATTCCCAGTCACCCTAATTAAACCTCTTTTATACTTATCAATGAATTCATAAGCCTCCTCAACCTTATCCTCAATTTTAATCTTAGCCAACTCCCGTTCCGCATTATCAACCCCCCTCACGGTTTTATTAACATTAATGTTAACGTACATTGGTGGGGTAAGTATCTTCGGTTCAGGCTTAGCGACATTAAGCTTACTGAGGAGGAATGATGCTATTATGTGTCTAACAAGCTCAGATACACCATCAAGCCCCTCCTCCTTAGCTATGCGTGTTAACGCATCCTTAACTAACCTATGTACCCTTATTGAAACCACAGCACCATCCTTATCCGGCGCACTGAATAAAACCTCATAACTTAACTCCTGTATATTCCTAGTCTCCTCCCTCACGGGTTATTAGTCTTCACTTATTTAAATCACCTTATTAGGTAATTTAATTAATATATATTAGTGTATGCGGGTTCAACATGAATAGCTGGTCTACCCGGTAACGATAACCTAGCCCTATTAGCAGGATCATTAATAGGCGCCACTGCATCCTGTATAGTTACCTTAATGCCTAGTCTCCTCTCAATGTATGACTTGAAACTATGCATTACGCTCATCTCCATATCCCTAGATAATTTAAACCTAGGTAACTTACCGTCAGCAATATCATTAACTATCCTAGCAACCACATCACCTTTACCCTTATACTTACTGGCCAGGTTCCTTATTATGTCCCTAACAGCAACCCCCCTATCCATCATTTCAATAGCTTCATTGAAAATATCGTAAACATAGTCAGGGGGACCAACGTAAACATTCACGATGCCAACCTGCCCCTTAACCCTAGTGACCTCCCTAACATCATCTATGAGCCTCTCAACGACCTTAAAGGCGTTCTCCACATCATCATTAATGTACTGCTGCTCCACTGTAGGCCATTTCTCAGCGGATAAGTATGATGACTTGCCCATATTATGCCAAATCTCCTCAGCCATGTGTGGTGTAATCGGCTGCATCATCCTAACCCACGCATCAAGAACCCTCCATAGGGTGTACCTTACTTCATCCCTAGGTAACTCATCCATAAGGGTCATATATATCCTCACCGCATCATACAGGTTGAAGAACACCATTAATGCAAACTGCCTTATCCTCATTTCCTCAAGAGCCTTGGCGCCTTCAGTAATAGTCCTGTTTAAGACACTTAACAACCACCTAGTAGGTATTGTTGGGTTACTGGGTTCCTTAGCTTCCCCACCCATGCTTACTATAACCTGCGCAGTATTCCAAATGTCCATTAGCCTACTGAGTACTGTATCAACCTCGTCGCTTCTCCAATCCATAACATTATCTAAGTCCGCTGAGTAGGAGACGTATAGTCTTATTAAATCTGGTGAGTACTGCCTAATTGACTCCTTAAGGTAAATAACATTACCAAGGGATTTACTCATCCTCCTTCCTTCCCTAATTACATAATTATTTAATGATATTGACCTAGGCCAATGCTTCTCAGGGAATATTGCCGCATGGTGTGCTATGAAGAAGCTTAAATGATTTGATATTAAATCTATGCCACTATGCCTCTGGTCAACTGGGTACCAGTACTCGAACTCAGCCCTAATGGCCTCAATTACACTCCTATCCACACCTAGAGACCTAGCTATGGATTCAGGGTCGCCTTGACCTAGGAACACGTAATCATAGAAGCTCACTAGCTTATTTAGGGCAATTGAATCCTCAGCTTTAGTCTCAATAACCCTCTTAGCTAATTCACCCAGCTTCACTGCTAACCCAGTTTCATTAAGCCGGTGGGCTATTGTGTAGAAGGCCATGTAGATCGTTGAGTCACTTAGTGATTCAATTACCCAGTCAGGGTCCCATGGCATTCTAGTGCCTAAACCCCTCTTTCTGGCGCAGGGCCTCATACCTAACCAGTCTAAGGTTGCCTTGAAGTTCTGCCTATACTCCTCCGGTATTATTTTCATGTTATCAAGGGCCTTAATCATTAGGCCTTTCCAAGTTGGGTCACTGAAGTTTAGGAACCATTGATCCTTGATTACGGCTACAATAACCCTCGAACCACCCCTAGTGTACACCTTCCTAGGTTCAATCTCATACATTATGTCTAATAATCCCTTACCCCTCAACTCCTCAATCACCTTAACCCTAGCATCATTAACCTTAACGCCATTAAAGGGCGTGTTCTCACTCATTACACCATTATAATACTCCTCCCTATACACAATATTGGTCGCTTCATCCAACTTCTCCCTATCATCCTGGTTCTTAACCTTCAACTTCTCAACAACATCCCTAGCCGGGTACTTGCTGAACCCAGGTAACTTAATAATGCTTATTGGTTCAATTACCTTAACAATCTCCTCAATATTATACCTCCTGAGTAACTCACCATTACTCTTCAGGTCCATTAAGGCTACGTAATCGTAGGGTGCGTGCGCTGGAACACTGTAAACAACCCCAGTGGCCGTGTCATCATCAACAAAGAAAGCTGGCAGGACAGGTAACTTAACCCCTATGGGGCTTTCAACAAACTTACCTACAAGTTCACTGCCCTTGAACTCCCTCACTACCTTAACATCCTTATCCTGGTACTGGAGTTTCCATGCGGCTATCTTTGAAATGATCCACCTTTCCTCATTAATAATGGCCTCAACATATGTTGAGTCCGGGTTAATCCAAACATTGGTTGCCCCATATATTGTCTCAGGTCTTAAAGTTGCGGCCACTAAATATGAATCATTTAACTTAAATTTAAGTAGGTTAAACTGCAGTATATCTATCTTTAACTCATCCCCACCTCTAATATCGTGCTCACCCACTGCCTGATTCTCATCAGGAGCATAGAGGACTTGGTGACGACCCCTCACTAAGTAGCCCTTAGAGGCTAATTTAACGTACTGCCAAATTATGAAGGAGCTGTAATGTGGATCACCTGTCATGAACATTCTCCTGAAGTCCATTGAATAACCTATCGCCTTAAAATCATCAATGAACTTATCCTTGAAGAAGTTAACGATATTCCAGGGATCCTTAAACCCACTGACAATCTCACTTGCCTTAACGGGATCATTAACGTACATCTCAACCTCCCTCCTCAACCTATTCTCATACTCGGCATCACCCTTACTTAACCTATCCGCAACAGCCTGTATGGGTGTACCAGTTATGTGGAACGCTATTGGGAACAACACGTTGTAACCCATCATTCTCTTGAACCTAGCAACAACATCACCTATTGTGAATGTTCTACCATGCCCTATGTGGGGTGGTCCCTCTATGTAGGGGTAAGGTACTGTGATGAAGAATTTAGGCCTTGAGTTATCTGGGTTAGCGTTGAATATACCGCTACTATACCATTCCATCTGCCATTTCTCAGCCATCTTCGTAAGCTCCTTTACGAATTCCTCCTTACTTGAGAAGAAACCGCATCAAGCACCATAATTCAAGTAAGTATTTAAGCTTTACACCACTCATTATCTCTACGTAAATTAAGCCGAATCCCAGTGAAGACACCCATTCATGCGGCTCTCATTAAACGGTA
>ERZ1669250.60-NODE-60-length-58634-cov-28.779272_pt1 | contig 58634 bp, 61 predicted proteins | sample MGYA00579295_ERZ1669250 | MGnify/ENA primary metagenome ERZ1669250 (study PRJEB41166, sample SAMN08046056) | hot springs metagenome | biome: hot spring; feature: acid hot spring; material: thermophilic sediment; isolation source: thermophilic sediment from acid hot...
GCGGGATAATATACATCATACTCATGAAATACTGGGTAATACCAAAGTACCAGCCATGGCTTAGGGGCGGCCTTCTCAAAGGATACACGGACGACGATCTTGAAAAAATATTTGGATCTTAATTTTAGCTCAAATCTTATTTTTTAAAAATTATTTACAAAATTTCAAAAAGCGTGTATCTGGTTATGAATTTCTTTCTTGATTGTATCAAGTTTTTAAATCATTTTGTTCAAAAGCAGATTGATCTGGTGAGCTCAGTCGCTTTAGAAAAATCTACCTTAGCTCAGGGTTAATTATTATTTATTAGTGCTTGATCAAAGAACACATACGGAATGCATTTTATACAGCTATTAAATAAAAATACCGTAAGATGAAAAGATTGTACGGAAGCACAGGATAGCTCAAAAGCGTTTTTCCAGAAGTTGAAGTTAGAACATGCAAATGTGGAGACACCAGTAAATGATGAGCTTTGGTAAATGATAATAAACTAGTTTAATAATACTTATGAGGTAAGATGCTTGTTGTAAAAAATGGAATAAATGAAGGTTCAGAAGCTGAAATATATGGATGGGTATTAAGTATAAGGGAACAGAAAACGCTGTCTTTCATCATAGTTTACGAAAGCAGGAATCAGGTGCAGCTGGTTATAAAAGACAGGAAATTGATTAGCAGTCAGCTAAAGCAAAACTCTGTAATCTGGGCCAAAGGAGTAATCAGAATGACAGAAAAAGCGCCAAACGGGTTTGAAATACATATAAATGCGCTTAAAGTATTATCGAAACCAAAAAAATTGCCACCATTTAACATAATGTCTACAGACATTCCAGCCCTCGATCTTAGGCTAGATTATAGAGCCCTTGATTTAAGAAGGCCATATAACATAAACCTTTTTACATTAAGGTCAAAAACCTTGCAGTACTTTAGGGAATATCTTACATCTAAGAATTTCATCGAAGTTCAAACTCCAAAGATAATAGCTACAGCTTCAGAAGGAGGCGCAGCGTTATTCCCTCTCATGTATTATGACAAGCAGGCATTTTTGGCTCAATCTCCTCAGCTATACAAAGAGGAACTAACCATGTCATTTGAAAGGGTTTTCGAAATAGGCCCTATATTCAGGGCTGAACCTTCAAGGACTTTAAAGCACCTGAGTGAAGCTATAAGCCTTGATGTCGAGGCAGCCTTTTTAAAGAACGATGATTTGATGAACTTGCTCGAGGATATGATCAAATACGTCCTTAATAAGCTCTATGAAAAAGATGGGGAAACAGTAAAGAAAATAAAGGCACCGCTATTGGATATTTCAAAAAAATTCCCAAGGTATAGCTATTCAGACGTAGTTAAATGGATAAACAAAAACGTAGAAGAACTGCAGGAAGGGGAAGACCTATCTTCAAAACACTTGGAAGCTTTTGGAGAAAACGTAGGGGGATTTTATTTTATTAAAGACTGGCCGCTGAAACTTAAGCCGTTTTATATACAACCATTAGATAAAGACTATAGCAGCTCTTTTGACCTTATGTACAAAGGTCTTGAACTGAGCAGCGGAGGAGAAAGGGTACACGATCCAACTTTACTGAGAAAAGGCTTGAAAAGGACTGGCCTTTCAGCTAAAGGATTTAAGTACCACCTTGAAGTATATAACTACGGAATGCCTCCGCATGGAGGATTTGGATTGGGAGTCGACAGATTTATGATGGTGGTCACTGGAGCAGAAAACATAAGAGAAGTTGTTTTGTATCCCCGTGATGTAAGGAGGTTGGTACCATGAAATATTCGATAAACAAACTATCAAGGTTATCTATGTTAAAGATCAGGAAAGACGAGGAAAAAATGATAAGTAAAAAAGTATTAGCGATAGGGGAACTCTTAGAAAAACTGGATTCTATAGAACCTCCAAAGGAAGCTTTTGTACTTGCACCCGAAGGCACTCACGAAAGAAACGACATTCCATCTAATTTTAATTCAGACGAAATAATAAAAATTTTTAACAGCGTTAAGGACAGATACGCCAAAGGTCCAAAGACGTTATGAACTTAGAAGGTTATTCATTATTATCAATTTTAAAGGAGATAGAAAGAGGAAGCATCAATGTAGAAGACGTTAACGACTTTTACTATAAAAAATCATTACAACTAAATGATAAAATAAATGCTTACATAACTTTACTTAAGCCTGATGATAAAAAAATTAATGGCAATCTAAAAGGCATAGCCTTAGCCATTAAGGATAACATTTCTACGAAGGGCATAAAAACTACGTGCGCTTCCAAGATGCTTGAAAGTTATGTACCCCCTTACGACGCAACTGCGGTTTCAAAGCTGAAAGAGCAAGGCGGCAGAATACTCGGAAAAACAAACATGGACGAATTTGCAATGGGCAGTTCTGGTGAAAACAGCGCTTTTGGTCCAACAAGGAACCCATTAAATAACGATTATGTAACAGGTGGTTCAAGCAGCGGTAGCGCTGCAGCTGTAGCAGCAAACATGGCGCCCATATCTCTAGGTTCAGATACTGGGGGTTCAGTGAGGGCCCCTGCCAGCTTTACAGGTATAGTGGGTTTTAAACCGTCATACGGAGCAGTCTCTAGATATGGATTAATAGCATACGCGAACAGCCTGGAAGTTATAGGGATTTTAGGGAAGTACACAAAGGACGTTAAGTTTCTTTTTAAGCTGATAGCTGGCAGGGATCCATTAGATTCTACGTCTTTAAACGTTGAATTAAACGAAAAAGAACAATTTAAGCCCAAGATACTTGTAATAAAAAGCTTTGTCGAGCTTTCTAAAGATGAAGTTAAAAAAGAGTTTTATAGATCAATAAGCAAAATAGACGAAGAAGGGTTCGATGTTAAGTTCATAAACAGCTTTAGCTTGACCGAGTATTTGCTGAGCGCTTATTATACAATAGCGTGTGCAGAAGCTAGCACAAACCTCTCAAGGTATGATGGAATAAGGTATGGCCCTAAGGTTGAGTCAACAGGCAATTGGAGAGATTATATTACAAAGGCTAGGTCGTTTTTTGGCCCGGAAGTAAAAGCAAGGATAATGATGGGGACGTTCATACTCTCAGCCGGTTACTATGAAACTTACTATTTAAGAGCCTTACAGTTGAGGAAATTAATCAGGCAAGAATTTGAAAAAATAATCAAAGGCTACGACGCTCTTTACATACCCACAATGCCGGTTTTGCCATGGAGAATAGGTGAAGCTATAGAGGACCCGAAAATGGCTTACGCTTCAGATGTTCTTACTGTTTTACCAAACCTGACAGGTTCTCCCGCTTTATCTTTGCCGGTAGGAAGAGTAAGGGAATTCTTTGTAGGCGGACAACTTATCGGGTTAAGGGGGGATGACATTAAGGTATTAAAGATAGCTGAAATGATGGAAGAGATTTTGAAGGTGAAAGATGATGGAAGAAATTAAGGTAGGATTAGAAGTTCACGTGCAGCTAGTGACCTTAAAGACCAAGCTTTTCTGTTCTTGTTCTTCTGATTACAGGGGTAAACCTCCGAACGTAAATATATGTCCTGTGTGTACAGGGCTTCCTGGCTCTATGCCGACGCTCAACAAAAGAGCTGTAGAGGAAGCTTTAAAGGTCGTTTTTATGCTAAATGCACAACCTTATGCAACTTCTTACTTTTTTAGGAAAACTTATTTTTATCCGGACCTTCCTAAAAACTTTCAGATAACCCAATACGATAAAGCCGGGGGTTATCCTCTCGCCCACGATGGATCGCTTAAGTTAACCAACGGAAAAGTTGTTAGAATAGAAAGGATACATTTAGAAGAAGATCCTGGAAGAATTTATTATGAAGGATCCAGGGCTACCGCGAAATACTCTCTGATAGATTATAACAGATCAGGAATAGCTCTGATAGAAATAGTCACAGCTCCAGATATGTCCTCTGCAGAAGAAGCAAGAGATTTTGTTGAAAGGCTTACAACTATACTTTCTGACGTAGGTATTAACGTAAGAGATTACGAAGGTGCCCTCAGGGTTGATGTAAACGTCTCATATGCTGGAGGAGAAAGGGTAGAAGTTAAAAACGTTACAGGCGCGGCATCGGTTGAGAAAGCAGTGGTTTATGAAGTTTTCAGACAGAAAACCATGCATGAAAAGGGCATAAAAGTGGTTAGGGAAACAAGGGCATGGGACGAAAAAAGAAGAATAACAATAGGCAGCAGAGGGAAAGAATTTGAAGAAGAATATAGGTACATGCCCGAACCGGATCTTCCCCCTGTAATAATAACTGAGGCGTTGATGCAAAAGGTAAAGGATGAAATAGGAGGTTCACAGGAAGAAAGGTATAATGAAATAGTAAACGACGGGATAAACGAGGAGCTTGCTAAGAAGATAAGCTCTGACAAACAGCTCTACAGCGTTTATGAAAAAGTAAAATTCTACGAACCGACTCTTAAACAGCTCGCGGCAAATGTACTTGCAAACGAAATATCTTATTTGATGAAAAGATATTCTGTAAAAAGCTTGCCAGACGACGTTTCAGGTCTAGTAGAAATACTGCAAAATTACAAAAGCATTCCTGATCACGATACTGCAGTAGATTACCTTAAAAAATGGATAGAAGGGGAAAAGGTAAAGGTTTCGCTGCAGGTTACATCGGTAAATGAAATTCACGATGATGTGGTAAAAGCAGTGGCTGAAAATTATGATAAAATCAAAAATCTAGAGTACACCAAAAAGTTTGAATTTCTCATGGGAATTCTTATCAGAAAATTTGGTAAAGAAAACAAAAAAGTTCTAGTGGAAGAACTAACAAAGGTTTTGAGCGAAACTCCATGAAAGTTTCTGATGTGCTACCTTTACCGGATAAAGAAACCAAATATGAAGGCTTCATTATGCACATAAAAAGGTTAAGAAGTTCAAAATTTAATATAGTTGAAAGGTCAAAGGCCAAAAAGTATTATTTAATAGGCGATATCCATGGGGATATTTTTACATTTCAAAGAATTTTAGAAAAGATAGGCGAAATTGGAAAAGACGAGATACTGATAACGCTGGGCGACTACGGTGATAGGGGAATGTATCAGGTAGAAACATGGATGGGTATATCTTTTCTTAAACAGATTTTGAATTCTAATTATATCCCCATAAGGGGGAATCATGAACCAGATCTTAATTCGGTTCCTTATCCTCACGATATTAAGGATCAACTGAAGATAAAATTTGGAGACGAAAGGGGCGAAATCGCTTATAGAGAGCTTTTTGACACGTTTCAGGTTTTGCCTTTAGTTTTTGAAGCTGATGAATTTATAGCCATGCACGGTGGTTTTCCAATAAATGCATTCCATTTGAGTAATGAGAAAGAAGTTAGAAAGTCTATGTACGAGATACTTTGGAACGATCCGTTTGAAGGTACAGGTTTCAAGGAATCTCCTAGAGGGATTGGTTACCTTTTTGGAAAAGACATATCTATGAAATGGCTTTCTCTAAACAATAAAAAACTTTTAATCAGAAGTCATGAGCCGGCTGAGGGTTATAAGTTCAACCATGACGGACTGGTCATAACGGTTTTTTCCAGAATAGGCCCACCTTATTTTAACAGCAAGGCCGCTTTTGCTGTGGTAGAATCTGGAAATGTATCCTTTGAAGTAATTCAGCAATAAATAAGCAAAAGTTATTTATATGCTGATTTAATATCTTTAAGTGATTTTATATTGAATAGCAACATTCCTATAACTAAAACTGGCACAACAACAATAGGGTTTATCGTAAAGGATGCCGTAATAATGGCAACAGATGCAAGAGTTACTTCGGGTTATTTTGTAGCGAACACACTGGGAAGAAAGCTCTATCAGCTGGATAACCATGTTGCCATGACTATAGCCGGTACTGTAGCAGATGCCCAGAACGTTATAGATATATTAAAGTATCACGCTAGAATGTATAAAGTTGAAAGGGGGAAGCCAATACCCGTATCAGCCATAGCGAGATTGGCCGCTAACGTATTTTTCTACAACAGATTATACCCTTTACAAGTCGAATCATTGATAGGTGGTTATGATCAGGCAGGCCCAAGCCTGTACATGGTTGATCTTTTCGGTTCGCTTTCTCAAGAAGAAATGGCTGCAACGGGCAGCGGCTCGCCAATAGCTTTGGGGGTTCTTGAAGATTCGTACCACAAAAACATGAAAGTTGATGAAGGAATTGAACTGGCAGCCGCAGCCATAACATCTGCCATGAGGCGCGATATAGCAACCGGCAACGATTTTAACATAGGCGTCATTGACGCTGGTGGATACAGAGAACTTACTAAAGAAGAAAAAGAAGCTCTTATAAAAAGATTAAAGATATAAAATGGGGATAGAAGAAGGAAAGTTTTCATCAGTAATTTCAGAAATTTTCCAGAGACTGCCTCCGGAAGCGCAGGTCAGCAGAATAGAGTTTGAAGGTCCGAAAATAGCCCTTTATACAAAGAATTTAAAGTTCTTTATGCAAAATCCCAACGTTATACCGAGCATAGTAAGCGCGATTAAAAAACATGTAGTAGTAAAAGCAGATGAAAGCGAAAGAAAAGAAGAAGAGGAAGCAAGGGAAGAAATATCTAGGCTCATACCTAAAGAAGCCGGGGTCAGCGGAATAATATTTGACGGTATTCAGGGAGAAATACTTATCGAAGTTAAGGATCCTTCTCTTCTCGAAGGGGAGGTTAGGTCAAAAATAGACGAAGTTGCCCAGGAAATAGGTTGGAAAGTTAAAGTTAGAAGGGTTATTTACCATAACCCGCAGACGTATGAATTTTTGGTTCATACATTAAAGTCGTATGAAGAGGAAAGGCTCCTTCTTTTGAGGGATATTGGAAACAGGATATTTAGGGACAGGATAGTTTCAAAAAAGGACGTCTTGGTGACATTTCTCGGGGGAGCAGATGAAGTTGGAAGATCGGCAATACTGGTTGCAACGCCCGAATCAAAAATCATGTTAGATTGTGGTGTAAACCTTGGAGTTTCTTCAATGGCAGACATGTTCCCAAGGCTTGACCTGATAAATTTGATTTTGGAAGATCTTGACGCAGTTGTTCTTTCTCACGCACACCTTGATCATTCGGGCTTTATACCTGTCCTCTTTAAATACGGATATGAAGGACCTGTTTATTGTACCGAACCTACGCTGACTTTAACTACTTTGCTTTTGACTGATGCATTGAAAGTGGCCGAATCCGAAGGAAAACAGCTTTACTATGATACGTCTCACGTAAAAGATTTTATAAAACACTGCATAACTTTGCCATACAGCTCTGTAACAGATATTGCTCCCGATGTAAAGCTAACATTAACGAACGCTGGTCATATTCTTGGGTCGGCAACTGTTCATTTACATATAGGACAAGGATTATTCAATCTAGTGTATACTGGCGATTATAAGTTTGGCAAATCAAGGCTGTTTCAGCCAGCCAACTATATTTACCCGAGAGTTGAAGCGCTCATTACAGAATCAACTTACGGCGGAAAAGATGACATAATGCCATCAAGAGAAGAGGCCGAGGACAAATTAATCAATTCTATCAACGAGACAATAAATCAGGGAGGTAAAGTGCTGATACCTGTGCCAGCAGTGGGGAGGGCGCAAGAAATACTGCTGGTATTAAATGAGTATATAAGTCAAAAAAAGCTGCCTGAAGTACCGGTATACATAGAAGGGATGTTAACAGAAGCTACAAGCATCCATCTGCTTTACCCCGAATTTTTAAACAAAGAAATAAAAGACAGGATAATATTTCAGGGGGAAAATCCATTTATAACTGAAAGGTATACAATAATAAGTCATCCAAAAGATAGAGAGGAAGTTTTTAGAGGAGGACCATCCATTATACTGGCAACATCAGGAATGCTCGAAGGCGGTCCTTCAGTAGCTTATTTTTCTGAACTAGCCGAAGACCCTAGGAACAAAACAATATTTGTATCTTATCAGGTAGCAGGGACTTTGGGTAGAAGAGTTTTGGACGGGTCAAAACAAATAAACATAATGGATTCTAACGGTAAAATAAAAGTTATAAACGTCAACAGCAAGGTTGAAAAGATAGACGGGTTCAGTGGACACTCTGATTATAACCAGCTTTTGAGTTATATTTCAAAGTTCAAAAACAAAGTTCAAAAAATAATAGTTGTTCACGGAGAAGACTCAAAAGCCAGAAATCTCAATGAATCCATAAACAGATTTATATTTAAACGAAACATATCTGAAGTTCCCAAAGTTGGGGAAACAATTAAATTATACTGAGATATTTTTTATTTTGTATGAAATAAAGGTGAAAAAGCTAAATGGACGTTGTTAATGGAGTATCGCCTCCTTACGTTTACCTTCCTTTAATCGAGAAAAAAGAATTACTTATAGGTCCAAGTTTAGTTGACCCTCAGGTCCTTAACATCTATACTGATCCTAAGTACTGGATTACGTTAACTTCAAAGCAAGTTCTGACTATAAGAAAAGCTGGAAAAGGTCTCTTCAAGCCGGCTGATCCAAACAAAGATGTAAACGAAAGCTCTGTTGCCAAACTAAGGGAAATAAGCCTATATAGCGGCAACGTAGAATTAGAGCTTGAATATACTAGAAAAGGCCCAAAGGCTATTTTTGATCCATACGAAGGGTTTACATTGAGAAGCGGAGAACTGGGCAGGATAATATATTACAGTGGAGGGTCTTCTGACAAAAGGATAGAAAAAGCATATTATGACAAAGATCTATTAGCAAAAGACGCTGTAACCTATCTCCACAAAGGAGGCGTAAATGTTTACAAAATTCAACAATTATTAAGCGTTGGCGCTCTCGGCTATAGAAGAAAGCTGGTCGCAACCAGGTGGTCAATAACTGCGGTGGATTCTATAATTTCATCCGAGCTCTTAGATGAAATAAAAAATTACCCTGAACTTAACGAGTATTACTTGGGAGAAAGCTACGCGGTCGGAAACAGGATAATAGTTATGCTGTTTCCAGGTAAGTTTTATTATGAAATGATGGAAAGCTGGGGGCCATTTTTCGGTAATAAAAACCCAAAAGTCGCTATGGATTATGAAGGATTTTTAGGAAGGACTAGCTACGCAGAGGAAGTCGAAGGGGCTTATTATGCGGCCAGGTACAGCGTTGCAAAGTACCTTTACGAAAATCATAGACAGGCAAAAGTGGTAGTTCTTTTGGAAGTAGATAAGAATTGGATTCCAAATCTTGGCGTTTGGAGGGTAAGAGAAGGCACAGAACTAGCGCTCAAAAACGTCATCAGATTTGGAGACGAAAGGACCATGATAGATTACGCTTTTTCTAGAACATACACTTTAAAAACAAGCTGGCTTAAGAGCTCATTCGTTTTAAGGCAAAAAACGCTTGAAAGCTTTCTATAATTGAGAACTAAATGCTTTTATTAGAAGGTTTTAAATCTGATTGTATGGAAAAGATACAGGATTTTTCAAAGATAAAATTCAGGATTAAAGATCAAGTTTATGAAGGCATCGTAATGCCTAGAACGCTTTATGAAGATGAAGATCACATTACTGTAAAGCTTAGCAATGGATACAACATAGGTATAGAAAAAAGCAAAATAGAAATATTAAAAATAGAGCCTCAAAAGGCGCAATCTGAAGTAATTCAAGAAAAAGAATTCGAGTCACATGGTCCTAAGATACTGATCATAGGAACTGGAGGAACTATTTCGAGCAAAATAGATTACAGAACTGGAGCTGTTAAACCAGCTTTTACAGCATCGCAGATAGTGGATATGGTTCCAGAAATAAAAAGCATAGCTTCTATAAACGTTAAAACTATCATGAACGAGTTAAGCGAAAACATGCAGCCATCTAACTGGACACTCATGGCCAAAGAAGTCTATAATGCGTTTGAAAGCGGATATGAAGGTATCGTGATAGCTCACGGTACAGATACCATGCATTATTCGGCTTCAGCGCTTTCTTTCGCAATAGAAAATCCTAAAGGACCTGTAGTTTTTGTGGGCTCACAAAGATCTTCTGATCGTCCATCTTCAGATGCAGCAACAAATCTGCTTGGTGCTGTGACGTTTGCGGCCAAAAGTTATAGCCCTGGGGTCTATGTTGCCATGCACGCGTCCTTAGATGATGACATTATAGCTATACATAAAGGGGTTAAAGTAAGGAAGAACCATACTAGTAGAAGGGATGCTTTTAAATCCATAAATGCAAGGCCATTCGCGTTTGTTGATATCAAAAAACAGGAGATCAGATTTACCGAAAACAAACAAGAAGTTAAAGGATCAATGAGGCTCTATGAAAAATTTTCCGAAAGGGCCGCGTTGTTAAAGTTTTATCCAGGCATAAGTGATAGGTATTTACTCTCAGTCTTTAATAAAGACCTTTTCGATGCCATAATTATTGAAGGCACAGGGCTTGGACACGTGTCCAGAAAGGCCTTTCCTTATCTAAAGGATTATATAAGAAATGAAGGGTTCATAGGCATGACATCTCAGTGCATCTGGGGTTCTGTAAGGCTAACTGTTTACGAAACTGGCAGGGATCTTCTATCAATTGGCGTAACACCTCTAGAGGATATGTTATCAGAAGTTGCGCTTGTAAAATCCATGTGGGCGCTGGGCAACGGATTTAACTTAAAGGAGATCATGCCTAAGAATTTAAGAGGGGAAATTAGTGAAAGGAGGGAAGTTCAATGAAGGTTGGGTTCGAAATTCATATACAAGTAAACAGTGCTAGGAAACTTTTTTGCAACTGTAACCCAAAAAATGAAGATATCTCGCACTTAGAGTTCAGGAGAAGGCTGCGGGTTTCTTCAAGCGAACTGGGGGAAATAGACCCCGCGGCGGCATTTGAAATAAAAAAAGGATTAGATATAATTTACATATCTGGAGACAAAACCAGTTGTCTAGTGGAAGCAGATGAAGAGCCACCGCACGAGCCGGATCCTTATTCTGTTGAAGCAGCAATAAAGATATCCAACATGTTGAATGCGTTTGTAGTTGATGAAATACATTTTATGAGAAAGATAGTGGTTGATGGTTCAAACACGTCAGGCTTTCAGAGAACCGCTATAGTTGGGCTCAACGGAAACTTCGATTTTAGGGGAAAAAACGTCCGTATTCAAACAGTATGCTTGGAAGAGGATGCGGCAAGGTTGCAGGAAAAGGGCGAAGGTCATTCAAAGTATGAGCTTAAAAGATTGGGGATACCACTTCTTGAAATAACAACCGAGCCCTTAGAAATATCATCAGAAGAGGCGAGGGCGCTTGCAGAAAGCTTAGGAAGAACTCTAAAACTAACAGGGCTTTTCGCCAGAGGTCTTGGAACTATAAGGCAAGATGTAAACGTCTCATTAGAAGGTGGAGGAATAGTTGAGGTTAAAGGGGTACAGAAACTCGAACAGGTATCTAAAGTCATAGATTTTGAAGAGAAAAGGCACAAAATGCTTTTTGAAATTGCCGCCAAGTTAAAAGAAAGAGGTGTAAATGAGGATAGTTTTGAAATAGATCCGATAGACGTTTCAGAAATCTTTAAGAGCTATGCTAATCCAACCGTTAAAAAGTTTTTCAAGGATAGCGCAATGGCTCTTAAGGCACCTGGGTTTAAAGGTTTACTGAGTTATGAAACAGTACCCGATTCGAGGATAGGGCTTGACCTAGCAGATATATGTAGGTTATTTGGGTTTAAGGGCATAATTCATTCAGATGAAATTCTGAAGTACGGTTTCGGCAACGACATTTTAAATCAAATAGAAGATAGACTGAAAGTAACAGATAACGATGCATATGTTCTCGTTTTTGGGGATAAGGAAAAAGCCGCTTTATGTCTTCAAATGGTAAAAGAGAGGCTAAAGATGGCTATAAAAGGACCGGTGGCTGAAACTAGGTACGCTACAGATAAGGGGACTACAAGATATCTAAGGCCCAGACCTGGTGCATCCCGCATGTATCCTGAAACAGACATACCTACAATAAAGATAACAAAAGAAATGAAAGATAAATTTAAGATTGAGATTAAGAGCTGGGAAAAAGCGGTTGAAGATTTTTCTTGCAGATACTCAATAAACAAAGAAATGGCAGAGCAAATACTTGATTCAGATTTCATAGACTTTTTTGAAAATGCAGCAGAAAGCTTTCCAAACGTTCCACCTACGTTAATAGCTTCTCTCATAGTTCAGGTCTTTATTCCTTATCAGAATGTCGGCAAAAACATCGAATATGATGAGTTTATAAAGCTTATAGAGCTGTTTTCAAAGGGTTCTATAGCAAAAGAAGCCGTTATAGATCTAGCTAGGTATATGCTTGAAAAGGGTTTGAGTTTAGATAATGCCTTAAAAGAAATGAACATAGAAAAATTAAGCGTAGACGATCTCAGAAAGATAATTCAGGAAAAAATCAACGAAGTTTTACAAGAAAACATTGAACCTACAAAACTTTACGGCACATTAATGGGAAGAGTTATGTCTGTAGTAAGGGGCAAAATAGAAGGAAAAATAGTTGATGAAGAAGTCAGAAAAGCATTAGAAAGCTTAAAGAAAGATTAAGAGTTAAACATGCAAATCCTTTTGTAAATCGTGTTAAAGCTCCAACTTTTTAGTTTAAAATTTATCAGCGACTCCATATCGGTTTTGTACAAAATAAACGATTCTTTCTCATAAACGGCAAATGAAAGGGGAAAATCATCTATTTTTATAAGTAATTTTTCATAAGGCGCTGAACGCACTTGTTTGTCTCCTGAGTAAAGCTCAATCTTGGTTCCATAATGCCCGCTTATCAGCCCCGAACACGCTCTTAGATTTTTAATGATATCTTTAAGCTTTTTTTGACTTTCATGTGTTGCTACAATTTTTGCGTCTTTTACAGATAAAGGATCTAATGACGATCCATAAGAAGAGAGTATAACTACAGTGTTATCTATCAAAATTTTCCTGTAATTTTCTACAAAAATACCTTTATTTAATCCATTATGTAAAAATAGATCGTTATAGTCAATAAACATATCATGATTGCCACTTATTAATGCATAACCTACATTCAGCCTTTCTAATAACTTTAAAGTTTTCAAGAAATAATAAAGATGGATTCTAAACATTTCTTTTGAGATATGGGTATTGCCTTTTATTATCAGATGTCTTTTAATGGAATACACTCGATTTTCTTTTAATAATTTGTCGTGTTCGAAAAAATTTTGTATTTTTAATTTGTCAACTATATAAAATTGTCCAGGCCCATCAAATAATATATCTCCTAAAAATAAAACATAGCTAGGTTTTAAATGATTTATTATCATTTCAGAAAATTGAAAATTTCTGACATCAGAAAGGAACAAAAGCTTCATTCAATTAAGTAAAATCTTTATAATTTATAAAAGTTAAAGCTAAAATAAATATTAAGGCGAGGTCATTAACCTTTATGATAAGGCAAAGCCATGTATATCTCGAGAGCAAAAAAAGGAGAGAACTGATTGATATAACTGAAGAAATAAACAGTTTAATTGCTGGAGAAAAAGGTCCAGGTTTATTGAATATATATGTTCCGCATACAACAGCTGGACTTGTAATAAATGAGAATGAAAGCGGTTTAAAAGACGACATTGTTAATTTGTTTGAAAAGTTAGCTCCGAGAAATGGAGATTATAAACATAACTTGGTAGACAGCAACGCCGACGCACATCTTTTATCTATATTTTTAAAGAACAACGCCAGCATACCTTTTTCCGATGGAAAAATGATGCTAGGCACTTGGCAGAGCGTTTTTTTCGCAGAACTCGATGGTCCACGGCAAAGGCAAATCATTATAACCATTATAAGTTAAATTAGCAAAGGAAAACCGGCTTTTAAAAATTAATTTAATTTTTAACGGTCCAGTTGCTTTTTATTTTTTGATAAATCTCTTCTGAAATCTTTTCAAATTCATCTGGGTTCACTTTTCTACCTAAGCTAGCTCCTGAAGCGTATTCGTGTCCGCCTCCCCCAAAAATGTTAGCTAATGGGACAAGGTTTATGTTTGAATTTTTCTTCCTCCTAAAACTTAATCCCCCTTCATCTTTAACAACTATGTATATGTCAGCGTCGTTATTTTCTATTATCTTATTAGCTGCCTGTGTACCAGATATGAGTGAAGTTGCATAAGCTATCGCAAACCTATATCCATTAATCAAGAAGAACTTTACTGAATTGGCAGTTTTTTCAAGTTCTTCGCTCTTTCTTTTTCTATAGTATTCTAGAACGTTTTTCAGATCCTCAGTTATCACTTCCTTTGGGCCTTTTAATGCCAATTGAACGGCTAAAAACACAAGCCTGCACCTAGGTGGGTCTTTTTCCAAATAGTTAAAGTAATCTATAATGTCAACAAGATCCATCACATATTGATCTTTAATGTTTAAAGTATCCGATTGAAAACCCGCGTCGGCTATTAGTACAGAAACATCGTCTTCTAGGCCATACTTCTTTTGGACAAGCACAGAAGCCGACCCTGCGTTTTTTTCTAAGTATAGATCTACTCCGATTTCCTTTAGGCTGTTTACTATTTCTTCTTTGGTTTCATGATGGTCTGTCCACTCGACTTTTCCATCCGTATTTTTTATGCGTTCAATTACATCATTTATCACATTTATATTGGTTGATATATCCGCTATCATTACATTGGTTTCTCTTAAGTTTGTTATGTTTTGAGGATAAACTTTTTCATTGTCCTTGTAATCTCTTAAATATACTATATATGGTATGTTTAAAAACATCGATCTTCTTATCAATAGAGCGGCAGATGACACTCCATCAAGATCTGCAGAATGCGATATTATCACGTTGATCATCTATGTATCACCTTAATATTTTACTATAATAAGGCATTTAAAGAATTCGTTGAATAAATTTAGAAACTTTTGGAAACAATGAAATTTTGTTAAAACCCAAACATGAAGAAGCTTACTTTTGTAAGGAGATGGTCAAGCATTAGCTACACACTTAAATACTTTTTATGCATTCCTAATTTAAAAACAAGGATGAGATTAAGCATGGGAACCTTAAGCCATTAAGCTGGGGGATTTCAATTTATGAAGCCATACTACTTACCAAATCTGCGGTTCCTTTTTTCATACGTCCTTAAAATTCTCAAAAAGTCGATCTTTCTTACGTCTGGCCAGTAAATATCCATAAAAATCATTTCGCTATAAGACGATTGATAAAGAAGAAAATCACTTAGTCTCATCTCTCCAGATGTTCTGATAATAACATCCGGTTCTGGGTATGGAAGATCCCCTGTATAAAGTTTAGACATAAAAACCCCTTCATCTATGTTATCGGCTTTAATTTTTCCCTCGCTTACATCTTTAGCTATTTCTTTTACCGCATTTAAAATCTCGTGACGACCACTGTACGCCACAGCAATGTTAATAACCATGCCGTCATTTTCCTTTGTTTTCTTCTCGAGTTCTTCTATTTTATTTCTTAAAGTATCTGGCAATAGTTCTTTATTTCCCAGAGTTTTTATTCTTATTTTGTATTTTTCTATAAGCCCGCTTTCATCTAACTTTTCAAGCTTGTTGTACATATTTTCGATTATAGAGCTGAGTTCCTGGGGTGATCTTTTAAATAGATTATCTTTTGAAAGAGCATAAAAAGTTATTATCTTAACCTTATAGTCCAAGGACCATAAAACAAATTTTTCAGCTATCTCAGCACCATATCTGTATCCCTCCCAAGTTGGTAGACTTCTTTCATTAGCCCATCTTCTATTACCATCCATTATGACTGCTATGTGATTTGGTATTGGGCCTTCCTTTACTTCTTGCTCTAGCATTCTCTCATAAAAGGCCTCTATGCCAACAATTTTTATAATTTTTCTTAATACGCTATCTAGTCTCATTTTTGTTTGACCTTGAAATAGTCAGCTAGAATATAGTATATTAAAATAATCATTATGGCAAGTACGGCTAAAATTACTACTACCAAAGGTATACCTGAAATCTGCGGGTTCATTAAAACTATTCCTATGTTATAAACAGGAATATAGAACAACAGTAATGAAATTAAAAGAGTAGCTTCTCTAAGCGCGAGGTACCTGTTTCTCCTAAAGTATAAAAAGAAGTTTACTACAAGCTGTAAACCCAGTGCTATCCATACATATGTTTCCATAGTAATTATAGATGCGCCTACAAGGTACCCAAACGCATAAACTTCAAATCCTTTTTGCAAGATTGTGAACTCTGGCGAAAGTAAAATTTCTTGAGCCGTTTTTATGCTACCAAGAACTATAATTATCAAGCCTGACATAGCGCTAAGAAACTTTACTAAAAAGTTCGTACTCCTTCTCATCTGCCCTACTGCATTATCTAAGTTGAATCCTCTGACAATGAAGGCTATGCCTAGTATAAGGGCAAGAAGATATCCGGCATATTCTCTGATAGGAGATATGTATAGCAGAGAATATGCAAGAAGTAATATGCCCGGTACCCCTAAAAAGTATTTAGAATACCGTGTGTCATAAATAGCCATCTTGAGGTATTTACCGAGTATAATATAGCTTTCTTCGATATTACGGCTGTGCTTAACAACAACCCTGACGATTGATCTAATTGTGGCATAGCTCATGATTAACGGCAAAACTTCTTCGTCTTCTACACCGTCGGATACCAAAATTATTTCTTCGAAATTAAGCTCTTTCTTTAGAGCCGCAACTTGGTTTTTAATTTTTGTATCAGCCTTCAAACTCCCATTGCTATCCCCACTTACAGCAGCAACTTCACAGTCTTCATTAGATTTTTTTAGCTCATCATAAACCTTTATTGCGCCCATCATCGCGTTTCCGTCTGCTTCTTCGGGATCGCTTAACAAGAGCTTATTGGCAGCCTCTAAAACACTTTGTCTTCCAATTATAGGGGTAGATAAACCGGTCTTCGTACCTATGTCATCGTCACGATCAACGACTAGCACTAAAGTTCTTACCAAGCTATACCATAAACATAAACTACAGTTATTTTAAGTTTATTGGTAGCTTCAAAGGTTATCACGGCCAAAAATTACTAAAATTAAAAATTTAATAATGAGCCGGCTTATGTGTTTAATAATTAGAAATGAGCTTGCAGCCAAAAGTATCTATCGTTATACCGGTTTTCAGAAATTCTGCCAATTTAAAATACATATTAAAGGCCCTGTTTAACGACAGTTATAAAGAAAAAGAGGTAATAGTTACAGTAGATGAGCCTGATGGGGACTTTTTTAATACAGAACTTATTGACAGATGTTTACTGATTGTAAACAACAGAAGGATCGGAAAAGTCGAATCCCTGAATAGGGCTTACAAAATGGCTCAGGGGGATTATATAATTTTTTTAGATGCAGACGTAATGATACCGGATGATTTAATATCAAGGTCGGTTAAAACGGCTACAGAATCCGGAGCTGATATACTAGATTATGTAAAACTAGGTTACGGAAAGAAACTTCTTGAAAGAATGGCTTCAATGGATTACGCAATTTCATCTGCATTTCTTGAATTAGGCTCAAAGTTTTTAAAAAAGACGATAGCCCTTGACGGTGCAGCTTTTATGATAAAAAAGGATAGCTTGTTAAAAATAGGTGGGTTCAGGCATTTTTATGCAGAAGATCTCGATCTTGGTTTAAAGAGCTACATTAACGGTCTTAAGTACATGATGTCAGACATAAAGGTTTTTGTTAAACAACCAGAAAACGCGAAGAAGTGGTTTGATCAGAGAATAAGGTGGTCTTATGGTCTTTCTGAGTGGTTATTAAACAACTTTTTTAGACTCATTTTTTATGTAATGAAGGCTCCGTGGTTTTTTGTTTCATTTTTGGTTTTTGTGATATCGCCTTTGACTTCGTTGGGACTTTTTTACTTGGTTTCTGCCCCTTTTATTAACAATTTTATGATGCTTTATCTGTTTAATCCTTTAATTAATATGACCCCTTTATTTTCTAAATTTCCAAGGATTTACTTTTTTTATTTTACTAGGTTTTTTACAATATTTGCAGGGTCATTTGTTGTTACGATTTTAGTTTACCTTCTAATCTTAAAGCATTATAGATTAAAATTTACCTATTACGATCTTCTTATGTATTACTTTATTTACCAGCCTTTACTTTTGGTTACGTATATGTTGGGGTTTACCATTTATGTTTTAAGGATTAAGGTCGAATTTAATTGGAAAGTGTAAAGAGAATAAAATTTTCATTTAATAAACCGGTGGGATTAAGGTATTTATACGACAGAGACGAAGAATTAGGAAAACTGTTAGAAAGCAAGAGTTCTTTTTTGATTGGACCTTTAGGAATAGGCAAAACGTCTTTGTTAAAATCTTATGTGATAAAATCGGGATGTGAAGCCATATGGATTGATGGAACGAAAGTACTAAGCCTAGAAAATTTTATAAATGCAATGAAGAAAGAATACAAAGACTTTTTTAAAAAAGTAATGGACTCAAAAAAAACAACATTATTTTCCGAACTAAAGGCACCAATGCTAGAAATAGAAAATTATCAAAATGGCAAATCGGATAGCTTAACATTCGTAAATAATTTTTTGGGAGAGCTTTCTTATATTCAAGGAGTAAAAATTTGCCTTATAATAGATGATTTTACGGAAATGAGAAAAATTGGCACGGCTTTTACTGAAATCAAAAGAGCTCTTTATAAAACAGCTAGAAAAAGAAATCTAAATATTCTTTTATCATCTTCAGAGCTTGGTTATGCAAAGGAAATTTTGCAAAGAAAAGACTTGCCGCTTCAAAAAGCTTTCTTTAGTTTAACAGTAAAACCCTTTAATCAGGAGGATTCTGCGTTTTTCATATCTAAAGGGCTCGAGCAATACGGCGTGAGCTGTCCCAAAAAGAACATTGGCGAAGCCTATTATGTAGCAGAAGGATTCCCATTATGGCTTTCGTTGATAGGTTTAAGAATGCTTGAAGGGAAATGCAATCCACAGGGAATCTATACTGACAGTAGAACACAAGTGTTCTGGGTAGAACGATTGTCAAGGCTGACCAGCAAAGAAAGGCAAATATTGAGGCTGATAGCAAAAAATAAAAGCTTTAAAGCCGCTGGTCCGCATAGCAGGAGGACTTTAGAATATCTCATAAGGAAAGGGTATGTTTTAAGCAACAAGCATGAACATATAGTAGACCCGATACTCAATTATTTACTTAAATTTGAATATATATAAGCTCAATAGGCTTAATTTTTTATAAAATTCTTGGGGAAATACCATAAATCAATAAATGTTTATATAAAAACGAAAGTTTATTATCTTAAGCTGGAAATTGTATGATATTTTAAGAAAAAGCAGCGTCAGAAGCATATTAAAAGATCTTGTTTCAGGTTATATTATCGAGTATAAAGTTTCTTTTCCTAAAAAAGATGTAATGTACTTAGTCGATGATAAAACTTTGGATGATAAAACTTTGCAGCTATTGCTTGAAAATAACATCATTACTAGCGCAGGTAACGAGAGCTTGGCTGTTTGTCCTAAGTGTGGATCTTTTAATCTGCACGTAATTTTAATATGTCCAATACACAAAGCTTCTTTGCAGAAGATTGAAATTTATGAAGATAAAACGAATGGAAACATAATTCAGGGTTCTGTTCTAACAGTTGCACAGAACCTTGTGCGAAGGGGTTATTTTTTTAAATGCGAAAAAGGTGAAACAGTGATTAACCCAGCATTCATTTTTAGATGCGAGAACGGTCATACTTTTAATCTGGAAGAAGCTGTTATCATAAATGTAAAAAAGTACAAAGTAAACGAAGATGCTTTGAAAAAATTAAAAAACTATTTCGATGAACTGCAGGCAGCCTCAGATTATTTATCTGGAAAAGGTTATTCAATAGATGAAGAACGTAAGGTTAAGGGTTTGAGCGGCGTTGAATATGAGTTTGACATCAAAGCCATTAGCGGAAATCAGCAACTTGTGTTTTATTTTATCAATGGTGATAAAATAGAAGAATTTCTCTCTCTTTTACCAAAGCTTTACGATTTATCACAAACTAACAATTTATCTTTGAATGTATTTGTAGTAACTGGAAAACAGGTTAACGAAGACCTATTGCATATGTTTGACCGTTATAACGTTAAGGTCGTAAAAGCGGAAAGCGCACAAGAGCTTTTGGATTATCTGACCAAAAACCTTAAATGATCAAAACGAAAATTGATATATACTTGATGATGCCTGACATTATGCTTAAACGTCTTCTGATAATGACAGATAATTATTTAAAAAATTCAAAATCGACAAGACAAAAACGGTGAAAAAATTGTCATTTTTAGATTCACTAGCAAAGTTTGCAATATCAAGGGTTGGTGCAAATACTTGGATCTTTAAAATATTCGGGGATCCAAGCGAAGATATCAAAAAGGCTTGGCTAGGTTTGACACCTGATGAATATTCATCAGCCATGTTTTTTATTTCAATAATATTATCAGCTGCAAGCGCAGAAGTATCGGCAATTTTATCTATTTTTATGAAAGTACCTTGGTTTTCGGTTCCTTTAAGTTTCATCGTTGTGTTCTTTTTGAGTAACGCCTTTTTCAGGGCTTATCCATCCCTTCTCATAACAGAAATCTCAAGCAGCTTAAGTTTAAGGCTTCCATATTTAGTCATAGAGATGGCGGCGCTTTCTGATACCGGCATGACGATAGAAAAAATATTCGAAAGTATACTCGAGCTTGAACCGGATAAGTACACAAAAAAGGTCCTTAATTTTATCGTAAGGAACATAAAAATCTTCGGTATGGACATAACACAATCATTAGAAGAAACTATAAAAAGATCGCCCAGCAGGGATTTTGCAGAATTCCTTCTATCCCTTAAGGGGGCTTTGCTTTCTGGTTCAGAGGTCAGGCACTTTCTGAGCGAATATTCTCAGAAAGTTATGATAGATAAAAAGATAAACTTAAGGTATCTTATTGAAAGGCTTAACATAATAGCAGAAGCCTTTACGACTCTCTTCGTGGTTCTCCCTTCTGTATTACTCATAATGATACTCCTTTTTACGATGATTTCTTTCAAATCTTATTATTATGTATTTTTCCTGGTCATAATTTATATTCTGATACCCCTGATGGGGATAATATTTATAATGCTTCTTGAGGCGGTGAGGCCAAGATGAGAACAAAAGACATTTCAATTTTAATCGGGCTAGTAGGTGCACTTTTTGGGCTTTCGATTATATTTTTAAGGCATATTACTTTTGGAAGTTATGAGTTTGGAATTATATTAGGGCTAGCTCTTACTATAGCAGTTTTGCCTTACGGTATAATTGTTTATTTAGAAGACAGGGAAAACTACATACTAGAAAAGGATCTACTGGATTATTTATCTCAAATAGAAAGCTACGTAAAATCTGGGAAAAGCTTAGTGTTTGTTCTTACGGTTCCAAAAAACGAAAGGAAAAAGCCGCTTAAAAAAAGGCTATTACAATTGGAAAAAATGCTAAATCTTGGTATGACGCCCGACGAAGCCTTAAATAAAATAACGGAATCGATGCCAACTCTCATCAGTAAAGAAGCTTTTTCAATAATACACAGGCTTGTAGTATACGGAGGGGATGTGAGTGGGGTGCTTGAGTCAGCAAGAGAGCATCTTGGGGATCTTTTCGCTATAGAAAATGAAAAGAGAAGCGTAATGAGGAATTATGGAAGCATAATATACATTTCATTTTTTATATTACTGATGATAATAATATTTTTCATCAGGTTTTTCGTTTATAAATTCTCTCCTGCTTCATTTGCAACTCCATTTAGCTCGGCCACAAACACTACGCTGTTGAAAAATCTCATGCTTCAGTTTCTCATTGTAGAAGGCTTTGTTTCAGGTCTAATAACTGGGAAATTGATAGCCGGCAAGACCTCTAGTGGTTTTGTTCACTCCGCAATTATGATATTGCTTACTCTCGTAACTTATTCAATATTCTTGTGATTTGTAGTTCTTGGACAACCATATATATGCAACTCCGCCAGTTAGCTTATAAACCATAATGTTATTGAAATGTTCGCGTAGCTTTTCTGTAACATATCCTAAATCCAAGTCCATTATGCTTTTTGTTAGCCAGTGATAAGCTGGATCGTTGTATATGCCACCTATGAAATCTATTATTTTAAAATACACAGAAAAGAAAGAAAGCGCTAAGCTATCATTAGGTTTTGCAGTATCAAGCATTATTATGTCCCCTTTATTCCTAACAACTCTTTTACATTCAGAAATTACTTTATCCATACCCACTTTTTTAAAACTGCGCAACGTAAAAGAAGAAACTAAAGTTTCAAAAGCATCATCCCTGAACGGCATCTTCGCCGCAGTTCCGATTACGGGATCTGAATACAATTGTAACTTTCCTATGTTCTTTAAAACCATAGTTTTAGTTATATCAAGACCCACAGTTAACACCCTTCTGTCTTCTTTTATGTTTTTAGACAAATACCCTGTGCCTATGCCTAGGTCTAAAACGCGATTTGTTTTTTTCAGAAAACGTCTTGAAACTGTTCTTCTCCAAAGCCTCACAAGCATAAAGCTAAAAAGATCGTTGAAAAAATCGTATAACTTCGATATCCCTTCAAACATGCTTTTTAGTTCTTTTTCAGGAATCATTTTACATGACTTTTATTTCAATCATATCTCCCGTTTTAAGACCAAGCATTTCAGCAGCATTACCCTGGTTTAACGCCAGTTCATAAAAACTAGAACTCCCATAAACCATGCAAAGGCCATCGCACTCAGAAAAGGTTTGTTTTATCTCAAAAGTTTTACCTTTAATAGAAAACTTCTTAATTCCTCTTAAATGCTCTTTCTTTATGTTTAATACCACATCACCGAATTTGTCAACGTGTAAAACTGTGGCATTTATGATATTTCCCTTAATTTCCGGTTCTGCGAATTCATATTTTTCTGTTAAGCGCGTGTGTTCGCCTAGGCCTTCAATTGGTTTTTTTAAAGAAAGATAAGCAGCAGCGGGCGCGAAAACATCCCTTCCATCAAAGGTTCCGTTTCTATTTTTTAGCATTATTTTTTCAGAGGTTATTTTTACTACCTTTTTAATTCCGTCTTCAGAAACAGCAGGGTACAAAACTCCATTATCAGGTCCGATGAAAAAATAATTTTTTGTTTTAACGGCTACCGGTTGTCTTCTGGTGCCCACCCCTGGATCAACGACTACTAAAAATATTGTTTCTTCAGGGAAGTATTTATACGAAGCCCAAAGCTGAAAAGCAGCGTCCTTTACCGAAAAACTTCTCGCGGAACCCACAAGGTCTATTATAGAAGCTTCACTGTTTATTTTTAAAATGACACCTTTCATAACACCGTTATAATGTTCTTCTACGCCAAAATCCGTAAGCAAAGCAATTATCCTTTTTCTCACATAAAGAACATATAACAGTGGCTAATTAATTTTTTTAAATTTTAATTAACCGGGATTATGAACATGAAATTTTTCTTCTATGATGAGATAATAGCGTATCTGCTGACATGCTTGAATACTTTTAGACTATTTACATCGTTGAATCAAGAGGTTATTAACGCAGGAGTCAGGGAAAAACCCCTGTGATTCACTTTGTTAACAGTTAAGTTTTTAAACAAAGGATTGAATTTATTTTCAATGAAAGACTTCCTTTCAATAACCGACCTTTCCAAAGATGAAATTGAAGAGATATGGGCTATGGCAAAGCATCTCAAATCTAATCCGTATAATGATTTGTTAAAAGGCAAAAACATACTTTTGCTCTTTGAAAAACCATCTACAAGAACCAGGGTTAGCTTTGAAGTTGGTATAAATCAGATGGGGGGAAGTCCTTTGTATATGGACGCTTCAACATCACAGCTATCGAGGGGCGAATCTATAGAGGATACAGGTCATACACTAGAAAGATACGTTGACATGATCATAGCGAGGGTATATAGGCACGAAGATCTAATAAAACTGGCAATGAACTTTAGCAAGCCCGTTATAAACGCGCTTTCTGATTTGGAACATCCAGCCCAAATACTTGCAGATTATTATACGATAAATGAAAAATTTGGTAAAGTTGAAGGCATAAGGGTTGCTTTTATAGGCGACGGACAAAACAACGTGGCAAATTCGCTTATATTAGGCGCTGCTATTTTGGGGGCAAAGATAACGATTGCGTCTCCTTCAAGGTATCAACCAAAGCAGGCTATTATTAGCTTGGCGGAAGAAATAAGAAAAGGAACCGTAGAAGTGGTTGAAGACCCAATCAAGGCAGTCTCAAATGCGGATATTATTTATACAGATGTCTTTACCAGTATGGGGCAAGAAAAAGAAAAAGAAGAAAGGCTAAAGGTTTTCCTTCCTAAATATCAAGTAAACGATGAGTTGTTATCAAAAGCTCCTAAACATTCGTTATTTATGCATTGTCTGCCAGCGCACTATGGAGAAGAAGTGACAAAGGAAGTTATTTATGGTTCAAAATCTATAGTATTCGATCAAGCCGAAAACAGGTTGCATGTTCAGAAAGCTTTGATTCTTAAACTGTTCAAAATAAATTTAAAATAACTAAAAATGTAAAATAGGTAAAACTTATAAAAACAAAGCACAATACTTCAGATGGGCCTGTAGCTCAGCCAGGCAGAGCGGCTGGCTCTTAACCAGTAGGTCGAGGGTTCGAATCCCTCCAGGCCCGTATACATTTTTTATCATGCATATGCTTTGTCAATAAACTATTTAATGTAAAAATATATAAAAAAAGTTTATAAAAATCTCATTAAAGTACATCGTATGAAAATTTCAGCTATTTTGTTTGACCTTGATGGCACTCTGATCGATAGCGCTCCAAATTTAATGATTTCTTGGGCATCTACTTTATCTGAGATAGGAATAAAAGTTACTCCACAAGATATAAAAAAATACGTAGGCTTATCGCCAAAGGTTATAGTATCTAAATTTATACCGGATCCCAGTAATGAGTTAATAGAGAAATTGAAAGAAAGAAGAAAGATATATTTTAAAAAGAACATGAGATACGTCAAGCTTTTTGATGACGCGCTTGATCTTCTTAACTATTTAAAAAAGGTCAAAATAAAAGCTGCATTGGCTACTAGCATGGGAAAGGATATGCTAATAGACATAATTCAGTATTTTAACCTTGACAATTACCTTTGTTGCTGGGTGAGCGCAGATGATGTTCAAAACCCTAAACCGGAACCTGATGTATTTTTAAAAGCTCAAGAACTTACTGGCGAAGGCAAAGAATCGGCCCTTGGCGTAGGTGATAGAGAGTACGATATAATTGCAATTAAAAAAGCTGGAATCAAGTCAGTTTTGGTTAAAAGAGACGAATACAGCGTGTGCAAAAGCGTTACGCCCGATATAACAGTAAATAAATTAGATGAGCTAATACCTTTAATAGAGCCCTAGATTTACCGAAACCTCTTCAACTTTTGCTTTCACATAATCATAGAGTTTTTTGATATCAATAATTCTGTAATTTTCTTTATCTAATACGCCCTGATCACACATATCTTTGAGTATGCTATCGACATTCTTTTCTTCTAAACTGAAAACGTTCAGTAAAGATTTCTTAAAGTCATCGGTATAGCCATCTTTTAAGAGGAGCACTGTAGCTGCAAGAGATGAAACATTTTCCACGTTCTCATCATTCTGAAACTTCTTTACAAATTCATCCCTAGTGGCGTCAAGAATAGCTTTGTTTAAATCCGGCACTATGCAGAAAACCTCTGAATCTTTTCCAGAAATTTCAGTTCTGTTCAAACTTGCAAGATAGCTAGCAGTTAGCTCGTACATCGTGTTATAGAGCATTTCAGAGATAGAATCGCTATAGAGTATTGTATCTGCAAATATAGCCAGTTTTGGAGGTAGCTGAGAAGCAAAAAGCTTTTCACAGCCGCTCTTACCTTTAAATGAGCACGGAATGTGGTAGACTCTTGTAGTAGCTTCCCTTGTAAGCATACAGCAATTTGGGTAACCAGTAAAGAGGCTACTATATGAGACAGCAAACGCTGCAAGATAAGCTGTAGCCGGGTCATGCCTGTCAAGCCACATGCCTATTATTGATTGTTTTGAGGTAAACATTTCCTCTGAAAGTTTCTGCGCTATCTCTATACCTGCAGGCGTCAAAGAGTAAACATATAGGTATTCTTCGTTAGAAGGGGTTATGTAATTTAACTGAACCAGATCCAAGTCTTCTGCGATTTTTATAAACTTCTCTCTGGTAAAAGTCGTATCGCTTTTAAAAGAAGTTTTTTTAACCAACATTCTTCCGGTTGAATAAATTTTAATTAACGTACTTTCAAACTGACCAAGGTTGGATCCAAGGGCCAATTCGCTTATCTTTCTGAAGCTTTCAAGCGTAATTTCTTTCGGCCTCAAGTATTGCTTATAATTTTTTTCAAATAAAAGCTTATCATTGCTTATTTTAAGAAAGCTTCTTAAAAATACTTCTAAATAAGATATATCAACACTCATAATACCGTTTTCAGCAGAAAACTTTGGAACCCCCCAAACAACCTTGATTTTGTTTTCTTTGATACCGGGGCAATCTTTTTCAAAAATAATTAGAAGCTTTGACCCAGAACCTTTTACAGCAATCCCCCTGCAGTCTTCAGAAAAAACTTCTTCAACATTAAAATTATAATATCGAGATAGATCCTGTATATAGTTTTTAAGCAAATCTTCCCAAAGTGATTCTGGCATTGATCTACGTTATCCAGATAAAATAATAATCTTTCCTAAAAAACTTAAGAAGAATTGAACATTTAGAAAACTTTTATAACATATAAAAAGCATATTTCTTGTCGTAATGGAATTTATTAAAACTATTAAGGTCAACAAAGACAGAATTGGAGTGATCATAGGTAAAAACGGAGAAGAAAAAAAGTTCATAGAGGATACTTTCAAAGTTAAGCTTGAAATAGACAGCGATTCCAATGAAGTTAAAATAAAGGCGTCAGAAGCAGATTCTGACCCTTTTACAGCTTCGATATTTATTGAAGCTCTAGGGAGAGGATTCTCGCCCGAAAGGGCTTCAGACCTTCTCAGAGAAGGCTATACCATGGTCGTCATAAACTTAAGGGATTACGCAAATACTAGAAATTCTATGATAAGGATCAGATCGAGGATAATTGGAACAAACGGGTCAGCCAGAAAGAGAATAGAACAGCTTACTGATACGAAGATTTCTGTTTACGGGGATCACATAGCGATAATAGGTAAACCGGATGACGTTAAGATAGCTGCAGAAGCTGTAATGGATTTAATAAAAGGGGCTAGGCACGTGAGCGTGTTTAACAAGCTCCAGAGAATAAGAACCATGTTAAAGAAAGACCGTTTAAAACTTTGGGAGAGCGAAACATGATTTCATTTAAAGAAATATCGCCAAGTGAGTTTTTTTATCAACACAGAGAGCTAGCTGGTTTTAGCAATCCAGCAAGGGCTCTTTATTCAGCGGTTAGGGAGCTTGTAGAAAACTCTCTTGATGCCTGTGATGGGTATGGAATTCTTCCTGACATAATAATAAGAATAACAGAAACGAATCCATCTCCATCAGACATAAAGGAATTTGAAATCTACATTAAGGATAACGGCATAGGCATTCCTCCTGAAAAGCTGCCAAGAGCATTGGGAAAGGTATTCTACGGCTCAAAATTTACGTTAAAACAATCAAGAGGGACTTTTGGAATGGGAGGAACTATGAGCATTCTTTACGCTCAGATTACTACCAACAAGCCTCTTCGCGTTTGGAGCAATACAGGAAATGGAGAAACGCATTATTTTGAGCTAATGATAGACATCGAGAACAACAGGCCTTTGGTTCTTAAGCATAAAAAATTTTCGCCAGAAAACTGGAGGGGCACAGCAATCAGGATAAACTTGCTTGGAGACTATGTGAGAAGCTCTCAGAAAATTCAGGAGTATTTTAAAAGGCTAGCGCTTTTTACTCCATACGCCAACATAATATTTGAGGACCCTAACGGGGAAGTTTTTGCTTTTAAAAGAAGTGTCGAGAATGTTCCAAGACCTCCAAAAGAAGTCCAACCTCATCCAAAAGGTGTTGATCTAGAATTGCTTAGAAGGATAATTCAAAGGTCCAATTCAAAAACAATAGCCGGGCTTCTGATAAACAGCTTCCAAAGGATAGGAAAGAAAACAGCGCTTGAACTTCTCAGCAGGGCTAACGTAGACCCTAACAAACGTCCTTCAGAGCTCAAGATGGAGGAGATGATGAGGCTGATAGATGCTATGAAAAACTATGAGAAATTTCTTCCTCCAGATCCTTCCTGTTTATCACCCCTAGGTGAAGGGTTAATAAAAGAAGGGATAAAAAAGGAACTCAACCCTCAGTTTGTTTATGCTCTCTCAAGGAAACCCTCATCCTATGAGGGTTATCCCTTTATAGTTGAAGCGGCGGTTGCTTCCGATAAGGCGCCCGGTATAAAGGTCTTAAGGTATGCTAACAGGATACCGCTTCTTTATGACGAAAAGAGTGACGTAGTTTGGAAAATATTAAATGAAGAAATAGATTTGAAAAGGTATAAAATAAGTGAAGATGAACCCGTAATCATACTTACCCATGTTTGTTCAACTAAAGTTCCTTATAAAACCGTTGGTAAGGAGTTCGTCGCAGATATACCAGAGGTTGAAAAGGAATTAAAGCTAGCTTTGCAAAAAGTTCTCAGAGAGTACTCTCTTTTTATAGGTAAAAAGGTAAAAATCGAAGCACAAAAGAAAAGAAAGAATATTTATGAGCTGTATTTGCCAATGATAGCTAAGTTCGCTGCTTTGCTTGGTGAGACAAAAGCTCCAGACGTATCATCTCTGATAAATTCTGTAAAGGTGTATGAAATTGAATAGGAAACAGGAAGCTCTAAAACGGTTAACATTTTTAGGGAACAAAGTGGTGGATGACATAAAGAACAACAAGTTCCCCGCTCTTGAGATACCAAGCAGGTCGGTAGACAACATAAAGTACGATCTAAACTTAAGGCAATACGTTTTGGGCGACGAAAAAATACTCAGAACAACTAAAAACATCAAACACTTAAGGGCGTTCACTCAGCTTTTGTGGATCGCTTATTTCAGCAAAGAACTTTTAAAAAACAACAAAACATCAACTTTAAGGGATATCTATTATTCTGCTCAAGCCTACCGGGTTGATTTTGAGGATCAGGACGAGTCAGACGAAATGATAACTGAACTAGAGAGCATAATCAAAATGCCCCGTGAGGACCTTAACATCTATCCAGAAGAGAGAAGCGCGATATTTGGGGATCTTACTATTGAGTACACTGTGCCGGGTTATGAAGGAAAAAGGCTTGTATTAACAACTCACCCGGATGGTGTTATGATTGGGCCAGCGTTAACAACCGCAAACTTTGTAAAAACTTCAGCTGATAAAGTCATTGTAATCGAAAAAGGGGCTCTTTTTACAAGGTTTATAGAAGAAAAAGTTTATAGCAAATATAAATCTATATTGATAGCAACTGCAGGACAAGCTCCGCGCAGTACCAGGTATTTGATCAGGCGTTTAAACAAAGAGCTCGGGCTACCGGTCTATATATTTACCGACGCTGATCCGTGGGGCATGCATATAGCTATGGTTATTATATCTGGTTCAGCAAATGCCGCCCACGTTACAGACCTAGTTACTCCAGATGCTAAATGGGCAGGGGTCTGGGCATCTGACATAACTTATTATAAGCTGCCAAGTGATCGTCTTACAGAGATAGACATAAAAAGACTTTATGAACTTAGAGAAGACCCAAGGTATAACGAAGAAATATGGAAAAGAGAGATAGATGAATTTTTACGTATAAAGAAAAAATCAGAACAGGAAGCCTTTGCTAGGTACGGATTAACTTATATAGTAGATAAGTATTTACCTAATAAGTTAAAGGAGATGGAAAAATGAAGCTTGAAGAAATTATAGCCAAAGTACTTACGGTTCCTGTAATACTTTTGGGGATATACATTTTTCTACTTTCATACCATCAGGCTAACGTCATAATTAGGTGGATTTATTACATAATGGCGGGAACGCTGTGGGTCTTATCAGCAATAGTATTGGTTTCAAAGATTGAAGGTTTAACAAAAGAAGTCGAGAAAGTAAAAGGTAAGAGCGAAGAAAAAGAGATTAAAGGTAAAAGTAAACCATGATGCTGATTGAGTAAAAAAGGGATAATAGCTATCGTGGGTTGCCCGGCAACAGGTAAAAGTGTTGTCGCCAGAGCACTTGCTGAAATGATCCACACTGAACACATAGAGTACTCAGAGTACCTTTTGAAGATAAATGCAGCTAGGTTGAATAATGATGAAATAGTAATAGAGGATAAAAAAGCTAAAAATGTTTTGGGAAAGCTCGAAGAAGGCATAGTTTCTGGCGTTTATGCTCTTGATTATTTAGATTCAAAAAAGATTAAGAACGTTTACTTGCTAAGATGTAACCCAAAAATATTGTTTTATAGATATTTGGTAAGGAATTACGATCTTGAAAAAATAAAAAACAACTTAACTTCTGAGTATCTAGATGTGTGTTTAAAGATGGCTCTAGAAAAGGTAGGTCCCCAAAAAGTCAATCAAGTAGACGCTTCTAACGATGAGCCAAGCTATATAGCCTTGAGGATTTATAGTTCAATAAAAAATGGGTTTAAAATATTCGATAAAGTCGACTGGCTTTCTCAAATATCTCGCCCGTTCGACCTGATTTTAATGAAATGAGCCTTCAACTTTTTTCTTGGCTTCTTTTACAATCTCAACGCCAGAACTAGCTATGTTTTCAGCGTTTTTTAGAACCTTATCGTGACCAAAAACCCTGATCAACGGTTCTGTGCCAGAAGCCCTAACAAGCATCCAGGCGTGCTTTTTATAATATATTTTTATCCCGTCTTTGTGAATTTTTTTACCATCTGTCATTTTATCGATTTCCTTAATTACCGTGTACTTTATTTCGTCTGCACACCTTACCTCTTTTTTTATGACATAAAACCGAGGTATTTCTTTTAAATTTTCTGTAAATTGCGGATCTTCTAGAGCTTTTAATACAGAGTAAACTGAATCACCGTAAAGTAGAGTTTCAGGCCATATATATTTTCCCGATTCTTCGAAAGCAAAAACGGTATCTTTTTTGTTTTTTCTTATAGCATCAACTATTGCAGGTGGACCAACTTTTGTCCATATTAATTTTATTCCGTGTTTTTTAGCTACTTCTATTATTGAATCTGAAGAATTAATCGGCGTAACTATCTTACCTTTCTTTAATTCTAGCGCGCGAGTAGCAAAATAGGCACCGGTTATGTCCCCTAATATTATTTTCCCAATGTTATCAATAAAAATGGCCCTGTCGCCATCGGCATCGGTTGCAACTCCAAAGTCAAAACCCTTTTCCCGAACTTCCTTGCTGGTCTTTTTTAAGTGTTGCAAAGTTGGGCTCGGTAATCTGTTAGGGAAGCTGCCCAACGGCAGATGATTCAACATACTATGATTCAGCCCCAACTCTTCAAAGACAGCTTTCGCGTATGATCCAGCTACCCCGTTAGCAGCATCAAAGATAAATCTGTAATTTTTTACCTTTTTAGCATCTCTTAAAACACTCTTCACGTACAACTCTATAGCGTCATCAACTTGCTCAAGCCTGCCTAATTTCTTCCAACCGACCGGTGAGTCTGATATTTTTTCGAAAATTTTTTCCACCTTTGCAGAGTCTTTAAGACCCAGCTCTCCTGTATCTTCTAAAAAATACAAAACTCCAGCTATATATGGTGGTGTATGGCTTCCTGTTATTGCTACAGCTCCTTCAGCTTCTAGTTCTTTTGTTAATCTTGCGATCACAGGAGTTGGTGCAACACCAACATCTAATACGTGCACGCCCTGTGATAGAAGCGCATCAATTACAGCCCCCTTTAAAATTTTTGACTGGCGTCTGTCATCCTGGCCAACAACAACTTTTTTATAACCTGTATACTTTTGATAAGCTATTGTTAGTTTATAAACTAAATTAGGTTTAAGGTTTTGATCGATAAAACCTCTAGCTCCAGAAGTCCCAAATATCATGCTATATAGCTTTGTCAGTTTTTATTTTAATATTTTTGTAAAACGAACAAGCAACTATTTTGTCATTTGATAGCGTATAGCACTGGAGCCCGAGCTCACTGAGTTTCTTAGCAAGTTCGAGGTCTAAAGTGAAAACAGGGTATTTCGTTTTTTGGGCGAGATTCAATATGTCATCATCAGCGTTTCCGTTAAATTCTTTAAATACCTCCATGCTTATTAGTCTATAATTTTTTATTATCTTTTTCTTTTTAGAAAGTTTTTCAAGTTCTCTTATTACTGAGTTTGGAACAGTTATTTCTGGCATGCCTATTTCGTCGATTATTCTGTCTAAAGCGAAACTGGGTTTTTCTAAAAGGTATATAATGAAACTGGTGTCAAAAATAACTTTCATATTATTGTGCCTGAACCCGCAAGTCTCCACCTGTCGGCGACCATTCTACTTATTGCTACTCTGTCGCCGCGCAATGTAACAGCGGGCCTTCTTAACCTGATCCTCATCATATCTTTTGTTACCTCTTCTACAACTCCAAGGTTTGTCATGGTCCCGATGTTTAACCGTATGTTTTCTCCTTGTTTTATTTTTTCGTACCTTACCATTTCCTTTAAACCTATTACGTATTCAAAAAGTTCATATTTTATTACTATTTCGTTAACCGGATCCGGTAAGTACCCAACTTGCGCAACATAGTTTCCAACCATTATATCGTTCTTAGTAAATATGGGATCTAACTTTGTACCTATAGCTATCAATCCTCCCGGCAAGACTTCTTCCACCTGACCGCTTGATGTAGCTAAACTTACAACTTCAGTTATTATAGGCTGATAAGAACTTTTAACCGGTATTCCTGGCTTTATTTCTATTTTATCGCCAATCCTTAGCCTTCCCTGTTTAAGAGAACCACCAAGGACCCCTCCCTTAAGATCTGAAATACGGGTTCCTGGTTTATTTATGTCAAAAGATCTCAGAACCTGCATAAGCGCAGGGGCGTTGGGATTTCTTTGTGGGGTTGGTATGTATTCTTCTATTGCCTGTAAAAGCGCATCGATGTTTAGCTTTTTTTGGGCTGATACCGGGATTATTGGAACTTGATCATATCCGAATGAGTTTAAAAACTCAACGATTTTATTATAATTGTTTAAAGCCTGATTATAAGTTACAAGGTCAACCTTATTTTGAACAACAACTATATTTTTAATTCCGATCATTTTAAGCGCTTGGAGATGTTCTCTTGTTTGAGGTTGTGGTACAGGCTCATTTGCGGCTATAACAAGTAGAGAGCCGTCCATAAGCGCAGCTCCGCTAAGCATGACCGACATCAGGCTTTCGTGACCAGGAGAATCAATAAAGCTTATTACTCTCCTTAGTTTTGCGTCTCCCCGTGGACAGTTCCCTTCCGTATTAAATCTTTCAGGCTCAGGTAATTCTGGACATTCATATATAGCTGCATCAGCGTAACCTATCTTTATAGTAATTCCTCTCTTAAGTTCCTCGCTGTGCATACTGGTCCATTTACCTGTTATAGCCTCGACAAGAGTTGTGTTATGCGAAATTATTCCATCGGTAGATACAAAATTGTGGTACAAAGGCACGCTCAAGTCAAATAGGTAACCTTCGTAATTGCTTTCTTTAATTTCTGTTACTTTATCTTCAACAATCTTGTTTTTTTCATAAACTATAATCGACTCACTGGCATTTATCGATGAGGCTTTTTTCCACCCATAACCTTTGACTAGAAGCTTATGTATTGGCGTAACAGAAATAGACCTTCCAGTTTCCGTTTTTACCACATTAATTTTACCATTATACTTTTGAAGGTAAGCATAACCGTAACTTTTTATCAAGCTTCTTTGATTCAGTGAAACAGAAAGCACGGGAGAATTGAACAAAAGTTCATTGTAATTAAGTTTGAAATCATAACCAATAATTTCTTTAAATATTTCTATACCTTTATAAAATGAACCGTTAACATAAGCACTTTGATCTAAAGTAAGGCATTTGCCATGGTCTACGTGTCCTGCTGTCCCTATGTTAACTTCTGGCTGCTTAGGTATTTTCAATCTTCATTGATTTAAGCCCCTAATGGCTATAAACTTATCTCTCTTAATTGAGAGTATTATTTAAAAGGGTATTACTTAGAAATAACGCGTGGAAAAAAACTCCATAGCAAGCTTTTCGATAATATTCAGTAGGGCAGTATACAGCATGTACTGGGTTTTTCTTTCGCCTGCATACATATACTACATGCAAGAATTCTCTTTACCAAAACCTTTTCTTGGATATATATCTTGGTCATTTATCGTAGGTGCTGCCTTTGCTCAGATGCCAGCAGCTTACCTAGCGTCTTATAAAGGGCCAGTAAAAATTTATCTTATAGGGCTCTTTTTGCTTTCATTTTCTGGAATATTTTCGGCCTTAAGCTTTAACTTTCAAATGCTTATAATCTCTAGAGCTATAGCTGGCGCAGGTGCTGGACTTTTCTTCTCAACCGCCGGTTATGCTATTTCGTACTTAAATCAAAGAAAGCTCGGTTTCTGGATGGGCGTTTATAATGCTGCTTTTGCTATAGGCACGATAGTAGCATATTTGTACGGTATGATTTATTCGGCAGATAACTGGAAACTTTTAACCTCATTAATCTCTGCATTTGGAGTTCTTGTTTCATTTGCCGATTATTTTTTGATGAAAAAATTGGACATCAGGATAGAGATTGACAAAAGCAAACCAAAAATAACTAAAAATATAAAGCCAATTCTTGTAGCGATATCGCTATCAGGGTTTTGGGGATCTTATTATGCGGCTGAAACACTGCTTCCTTCTTATTTTGCGCTCATAAACGGTTCATTAAAGTTCGGAAATGAAGTAACGATAATTTTGCTGATTTTCAGTTTTATTGGTGGTTTCTTTACTTATTTTTATGATATGTCTCGGTCAAAACGGCTATTTCTTTTTATTACGGTCTTTTTGGGAGGCCTTGGTTTCTTGGCTTTAAACTTAAAGGAAACGCTTTATCTAGGCTTGTTTCTTATCGGTTTCTTTGATGAAATGGCTTTTTCATCTCTTTATGCTATATCACTGCAACTATCTGGAGAAAAATATTCAGCCATGGCTCTATCTGTGGTTAATTTTGTAAACATGATACTTGGTATGTGGATTTCGATAGTTTTTTCATATGCAATGGTTTATCTTCCAGATTATGTCTGGGTTTTGATGTTTTTTATAACAGTATTACCGGCAATCCCGCTATTACATAGGTATTTTGAACCTAAAATTACAGGCGAATAATTGCGAGTCATACTTTAATTGGTTTGTTAGTTAAAATATATAAAATTGAGTTTGCAAAACATTATGATGAGCTATCGGGAACTTTTTATTTCGCCATCGCCAAAGATATCAACAGGGAATGAAGATTCAAAAGTATATATAATGGGCATACCTTTTGATTTTACTACTTCCTATAGACCTGGGTCGAGGTTTGCTCCTTTATCAGTTAGACAAGCCTACTGGAACATTGAAATTGTAGACCGCAAACTAAACGTTAACGCTGAAAAAATACCCGTTTTTGATCTCGGCGATTTATCTTTTTTCTCAAACAGTGATGAAATGATAAACAGCGTTTCTAAAGTTTCTAAAGAAATATTTTCAGCAAACAAAGTACTGGGCACCATAGGAGGAGAACACCTCGTAACTTATCCTATTTTAAACGAGTTAAATGATGTTGCTCTTGTAGTCTTTGACGCGCATCTTGACATGAGAGATGAGCTTTATGGCTTAAAGGTCTCACACGCAACTTTTCTAAGGAGGTTCCTTGAAAAAAATAAGAAAATCAACGTTTATCATATAGGCTCGCATACCTTTATCGATGAAGAAATTGAATTTGCAAAGTCGAGAGGAGTCAACGTTTTCACATATTATGATATAAATGCTAAAATGCTACGCTCGATAAAAAATATAATAAAAGAAGAAAAAATCTATGTTTCAGTTGATATGGATGTTTTAGATCCATCATGTGCCCCAGGAGTCGCTAACCCTGAGCCAGAAGGCATGAATTATCAAGAACTTTTTGATCTTATCAGGTCTTTAAAAGGAAAAGAAATAGTTGGTTTTGATGTCGTAGAAACGAATCCGTTGCTTGATCCATCAGGTATAACATCTATAGCAGCAGCAAAGGTCCTTTCTCTTTTGATAATAAATTCTTCTGTGGTCTGAATTGCCAGATATAATTAGGGACTATATAAACCCTTTAACATACAGAGTTGGCAAAACGCTAGGTAAGTTTGTAAAAAATCCAAACATCATAACTATTACAGGCTTTATCATAGGTGCGTTAACAGGCCCTATGCTTTATTTTGGGCTTGTCTATATAGCGGTCCTTATGCTTATAATTTCTGGAGTGTTTGATATGCTTGATGGAGCCGTCGCGCGAGCGTTGAACAGGGTTACCAAGCAGGGAGCTTTCCTGGACTCTAACCTCGACAGACTTGTGGAAGCATCTTTGTATGCAGGCATTGCGGTCTATAAGCCCGATTTAACTATCTATTCGTTCCTTGCTTTTACGTTCTCAATAATGGTTAGCTATTCTAGGGCTAGGGTTGAAGGGCTTTCTAACGGGATAAGGCCAAAGTCATTAGAAATAGGTGAAAGAGGGATCAGGCTTTTGATAATGATTTTAGCAATGATATTTGGTTTTATATTTTACGGGCTCCTGATTGTAATCATAATAGCTTTAGAAACATTCATCGAAAGGCTTGTGCTTTATTACAAATTTCTATCAGCTCAAAATAGTTGATTTTTTAATTATTAATTCTGTTTATTACAAAATGTCCGTAATAATTAATAGTATCAGAGAGCTCCATCTATTAACTTGAAGATCTTAGCGCTCCACGGCAAAGGATCAGAACCAGCTAAAATATCCTGGTTAATCGGTCCTTTGAAGAAATTTGGAGAAGTTGAGGCTCCTAAATTTGATGAAGAAGCGAAAGACTTTCTTAACGCTTATTTAAACAAAGATTACGACCTTGTTGCAGGACATTCTAGAGGAGGAACTTATGCTCTGCTATATTCAGCGTTTAAAGGCAAACCAGTTATAGCCGTTTCTTCTCCTTCTGATAGAGTTAAACAGGCAGAATACTTAAACAGCTTTAGCGAGGGAAGCATTCAAAAAAGCCTTTACGAAGATCTTAAATCAATTCCTAAAGAATATCTTATCGAAACTTCTCCCATTAAATATGCAGATAGGATAAAAAACGCGCTTCTTATCCATGGAAGTGAAGATAACATAGTTCCAGTTCAACAGAGCGAAGAACTATGTGAAAAAATATTAAAAAACGGAGGAAAATGCAAGTTGTTTACAATCAAAATGAGGCATACTCCTCCGCCTTCCCGTTATACAGAAATACAAAAGATTATAGAAAACTGGGTGAAGGAAATTGTCGGTTAATAAATATGTAGAAGACGCATTAAAAGGCGAGCATGGAGAGGCTGAGCGCATAGCTGCAAAAGTTTTGATGGCAATATCTAAAGCTTCAAAATCAGAAGGCTTTATAAAAATAACTTCAGCTCATATCTCAGGTGTAAATTATTACAACATAGGAGATGCAGGCTTAGAACTTTTAAACGATATCTCAAAGGTCGCTCGTTTCGCGGTTCCGACGTCCATAAACCCATGTGGAGCTCCAGTGCTTGAAAATGATGCCACCTTTAGCAAAGAACTAGTGGAAAAACAAAGGGTCATATACAATGCTTTTATGAAGATGGGAGCTAAGAACACATGTACTTGCGTGCCTTATGATGGTTTAAACGTGCCAAAAAAGGGAGAACACGTTAGCTGGGCAGAAAGTTCTGCTGTGGTTTACGGTAATTCTGTTATGGGAATATACACCAATAAGGAAGGAGGAATAAGCGCCCTTGCAGCTGCAATACTTGGTTTTACTCCAAATTATGGTATGCATCTAGATGAAAATAGAAAGCCTCAGAAGGTCATAAGGCTCTCGTTTGAGATCAAGGGAGCAGTACAATTTGGAGCTCTCGGTTATTTTATAGGTAAGCTAACAAAGGAAATAGTTGGTATAAAAGGGATAAGGGCAGCAAACAAAGAGGAACTTAAAGCGCTATCTGCTTCTGTTGGAACTTATGGCCCTCAGCCAATGTTCGTCATAGAACCAGAAACCAAAGACGCAGAAGTTATCACTTTAGAAGAAAACCAGCTAAAAGAAGCCCTGTCAAAGATAAACGATGACGTCCAGCCCCAAGCTATTGTGCTTGGTTGTCCTTTGCTTTCTGTTGAAGAAATGAAAAAATTGGCTTATCTAGTACAGGGCAAGCATTTTAATTTACCTGCTTATGTGTTTGTAGACAGGATAAGCTTTTCAAAACTTTCTGATGAAGAAAAAGAGGCTTTGGCTGATTCAGGACTCAAAATATACTTTGATATATGTCCTTCTTTGTCATATTTGCCAGAGACTTTCGGATACACTAACGTGGTAAGCAACAGTGCCAAACATTATTTTTACACTAAGCATCAGTCAAAAATAAACGTGAGGCTCATGGACGTTGAAGAAATTGTTGACAAGTATGTAAAAATGAACGTATAAGACCTTATATAAATAAAAAAATAAAAAGTAAGCTCATGCAGGGATGGATAAAAGTATACACGGGACCTATGTTTAGCAGGAAGACAGAAGAATTGCTGATAGAACTCAGAAGGTATGAACTTGGAAAAAAGAAGATAGCACTGTTCAAACACGCTATAGATAACAGATATGGGGAAGAATATGTTGTAAGCCACGACGGGAGAAAGATGAAGGCTTTTAAGGTTTCAGACCCTTATGATATATATAAAATAGGAAAAGAATATGAAGTCATAGGGATAGACGAGGCTCAATTCTTTGGGTCTGAAATTGTTGAAGTTGTAGGCAAGCTTGCAGACGAAGGTAAACGCGTGGTTGTAGCAGGTCTCGATAAGAACTTTCTCGGCAAACCTTTTGGAGCGATGCCATTGCTTTTAGCGATAGCTGATGAAGTTATCAAACTTACAGCAGTGTGCCCGATATGCGGGGAACCTGCTAGTTTCACAATAAGAAAGAGCAAAGAGCAACAGGAGATCCTAATAGGCGGGTATGATCAGTACGAACCGAGATGCAGGGTTCATCGTAATGTATTATGACTTATTTAAGTTTTGTATTGATTCAAATTTCTAAAGTTTTTAGGTTAATTAGAAAAACTTATATTCAGAGCCTTTTTAACTAGTTCGATGCTTTCACCTATAAGATGTTTTAGCTGTGGAGCTTTACTGGGCGACAAATATGAAAAGTTTAATACCCTTGTTGCAAAGGGTATGGAGCCTTCCAAGGCACTGGATAAATTGGGTGTAAAAAGGTATTGTTGCAGAAGAATGATATTAAGTAATTTCGAATCTTTAAACAAGATGTTACCTTATGCTGAAGCTACTGCTATGCTGAACGAAAAGGAGGACGAAATTTAATTGGAAATAACTGACTTAAAGCTTCGTCCAAGCTTTACTAGCAGAGGGGACGACACAGTAGAAGCTACAGTATATATAAAAAATTTTAGCGCTACAGTTACTGCACCCGCTGGAGCAAGTACAGGAGAGACAGAAGTCATTCATTTACCAAAAGGCGGCTTTTCTACAGTAATAAAAAATTTTGATAAATCAAAACTAATCGGTGTTGACGCTGGAGACCTTAAGGCTGTTTACGAAGCATTATTAAAAATAGACGGTTCAGAAAAGTTTGAAAAAATAGGCGGTTCAACTGCTTTTGCCGTCTCAGTGGCTTCCTCAGTTGCTGAATCCTTAGCATCCGGTAAATCCTTTTACACTCTCATAGGGTTTGAACCTAGAATTCCGTACCCTCTGGGGAATGTCCTAGGAGGAGGAAAACACGCAGGGCCTGGCTCTCCCGACATACAAGAATTTCTGTCATCCCCAGTTGGAGCTAAAAACGTTTTTGAAGCAATAACTTTAAACATCAAGGTACACAGAGAAGTCAGGAAAGAAATAGAAAAAAGGGATCCCATGTTTGCGGGTGGTAAAGGCGACGAGGGCGCATGGGCTCCAAGACTTAAAGATGAAGAAGCTCTAGAAGTTGTCAGGACAGCCATAGATAGGGTTTCAAAAGATTATGGAGTAAGGATAATAATGGGGGTCGATATGGCGGCTTCAACTCTATATGAAAATGGAGTTTACAATTATTCCAGAAAGGGCAAAAAACTTTCAAAAGAAGACCAGCTAAAATACGTTGAAGATATAATAAACAAGTTCGACTTAAAATACGTTGAAGATCCTTTTTTTGAAGAAGATTTCGAATCTTTTGCTGAGCTTACCAAGAGCTCCAAGTCGCTAATAGTTGGCGACGATCTTTTTACCACAGACTACAGGAGGCTGGAAAAAGCCGTCAAAATGGGGGCGGCTAATGGAGTTATTCTCAAAGTAAATCAAGTTGGAACGTTATATCAGGCAAAACTATTTGCTGAAACAGCTCACAAGAACAACTATGCTGTTATTACTTCGCACAGAAGTGGAGATGTGTGCGAGGGTTATCTTGCGGATATAGCTGTCGGTATGAGATCATCTTTGATGAAAAGCGGGGTTGTTGGAGGAGAAAGAATGTCAAAGCTTATAAGGTTAGCTAGGATAAATGAAGAAAATGAAAAAATACCTCTTTGGAGGCCGAGCATATAATGGCAGAAAAGCAACCCGAAGATAAAAGTGAAGAAGGTTCAGAGAACAAGAAGATTAATGTACAGCTTACAGAGAGCGCTCTTATAGCATCTGGAATAAGGATCGGAACCAACGTTGCAACAAAACATATGAGACAGTTTGTTGCTAGACGCAGGGAAGACGGTTTAAACATACTTGACCTTAACAAGATACTCTCGAGGATAGAAATAGCTGGAAAGTTTTTGTCAAGGTATGACCCGAAAAGGGTTCTTGTTTACTCTACTAGAGAGGCAGCTTTTACACCAATATCAAAATTCGCCGAGCTCACTGGAGTTAACTATGTCCTCGGAAGGCTTTTGCCCGGTACTCTTACAAATCCATATCTGCCAGATTACAAGAACGTAGATGTAGTGCTCATTGTGGATCCAGCTGTTGATAAGCAAGCTATAGAAGAGGCCGTTAGGGTAAACATACCAGTGGTGGCTATCTGTGACACAAACAACGTCTGCAACTTTGTAGATCTCATAATACCCGGAAATAACAGAGGCAGAAAATCCCTCGCTATGATTTTCTGGTTACTCGCCAGAAGCTATCTGATAAACTCAGGAGCTATGCAGCCAAACGAAGCCATGAAGTACAACCCATCAGACTTTGAAACAAAGTTTGAAGAAGGAAGCTATGTGGAGAGTTAGGAAACCAGCAGTTGCAGGTTATTTTTATCCAAGCGAAAAGGATAAACTCATAAGCTTAATAGAGGAAACCTTTAAGTCAGATAAAATAGGTCCAGGAAAGCTTCCTCCATCAAAAGAGCAAAAAGAAGCAATAGGTTATCTTGTTCCTCATGCTGGTTATGAATATTCTGGTTATGTTGCAGCCCACGCGTATTTAGAAATTTCTGCATTACCTGAAGGCTCAACTTTCATAATTCTCGGGCCCAATCATTACGGGATAGGAAGCCCTATAGCTTTGCCTCAAAGCGAAATATGGGAAACCCCTCTGGGGCAGGTAAAGGTAGATACAAGTTTGAGAAATGAAATACTTTCAGAAAGATCCATAATTGATATGGATGATGCGGCTCACTGGAGAGAACACAGCATAGAGGTTCAGATACCGTATTTACAGTACATAAAAAAGGACTTTAAAATATTGCCAATTTCAATGACTTTGATGGAAAAGGAATACGCGGTCGAAGTGGCTGAGATAATTTATAAAAAAATAAAAGATAAAAAGAATTATTACATAATAGCTTCATCTGATTTAACGCATTATGAGCCGGCCGATAGCGTTAACAAAAAAGACGAAATCGCGATAAACGCTATAATCAAGAAGGACCTGGATGAATTTTACAGGGTTCTTAGAAAATATGACATAACTATGTGTGGCTATGGTCCAGCATCCGTGCTCATACATTTAAGCAACCTGATGGGTTATAACAGCGTTAAACTGCTCAAGCACGCAAACAGCGGAGACGTAACAGGAGATTATTCTGCAGTTGTTGGCTACGCGTCTGTAGGTTTCTACAAATCATAAAACGTTAACCGCTGTTAGCTGGTTTGGGTAAGAAATAACAGATTGTTTTTAAAGCGGCTGATTTATTTGTTAGTAGGTTGAACTCTGGTCAAGCCATTGCTCCTGCAAAAGTTATCTTATCAGGGGAGCATTTCGTAGTTCATGGTGCTAGGGCTATAGCTGGGGCTATAAACCTTTACTTAAAGCTAAAGGTTGAGGATAACACTAAGGACGTCATATACTCTAACGGTAAAATAATTCACGCTGATTATACGCTTGAAAAAGTTAAACAAATAACAGGACTTAGCAAGGTCAAAATACAGGTTAAGAGCTCTATACCAAAGTCAGCCGGGCTCGGTTCTTCAGCTTCTTTTCACGTAGCTGCTGTAATAGCCTCTTACAGGCTAGCAGGCATAACTCCTACATTGGAAAAGATATTCGATGAAGCAATGGAACTCGAAAAGCACGTACACAAAAACCCTAGCGGTATCGATGTGTGGACCGTTTTAAACGGGGGAACGTTACTGTTTAAAAGAGGAGAAGGATGTTTACCCATAAGTTCAAAGATCGATAAAATCTTGCTGATAGATTCTGGACAGAGAAGGAATACAGGCATTTTGGTTAGCAAGGTAGGCTATTTAAAACAAAACGAGCCGGAAAAGTTCGACGATCTCATAAAAATGGCCGATTACATATCATTATCAATGAAAGACGCTTTAGAAAACGGAGACGTTGAAAAAGTTAAAGCGCTTTTCAAGATAAACCAAGCTCTTTTGGAGATTATCGATGTATCTACGCCCAAAATAAGTTCTATATTGAAAAAGCTTGATGAAGAAGGGATATCAGCAAAAATAACGGGAGCTGGAGGAGGAGGTTATCTTATAGGGCTGCCCGTTAGAACCGTAGACGGTTTAAAAACAAAAGAGGTCAAACTTGGAGTTCCTGGATCTTATGAAATTAATTTTAAAAAAAGCGACTACGAACAGGACGGTAAAATTCGATGATGTGTCAACCTTAACAAAACGCCATAATGGCTTTTTCAGAAAGTTTCAATGATAAAGCTCTGTATAAATGCACAGAATTAAAGTTAGAAAAGGTTAAGTTTTAAGCAAATAATAGCGTAGTCAAATGTCTTTATTTATAATAAAGCTAGGTGGTTCATCCATAACATTCAAAGATAAACCGTTCAGCATAAATGAAGATGGGATTAAAAACGTCGCAGAAGCTTTAGCTGATGCCAAAGAACGCTACTTTTTGATACATGGAGGGGGTTCATGGGGCCACCCTGCAGCAGCAATTTACGGTCTTTCTAGCTTTATTTATTGCGAATCAAATAAAGGTGTAAGTTTTACAAAGATCAAAATGCAACAGCTTAGCGTTCAGGTTCAAAAATTTCTTCTAGAAAAAGGCATTTCCACATTTTATTTTCCTGCGCAGCTTTTAGAAGTACTTAACATGGATGAAATTTTAGAAATGATCGAAAAGTCTGTCTATCCTTTAACTTATGGCGATGTAATTTATGAAAGAAATAAGGGATTCAGGGTTATAGGAGGAGACGAGATAGCCTTGAAATTAAGCGATAAGTTTCCTGTAAAAAAGGTTGTTTTTATAATGGGCACACCGGGAATTTTGGATGAAAATGGAAACATCATAGGAAAAATCAGCATAGTAAAATCAAAAGGGTCTGTATACATAGGTGACGTTCCAATCATGGTAGGGAACGGAGCCGAAAAGTTTGAAAAAATTTTGTTAAAGTTGTCTGAAAATTCTCCTGATGCTACAGGTGGGATCAGCTACAAGCTTTACGTCGCATACATACTGGCTAAAAAGGGTATAAGTTCAGCTTTTATAAATGCCGCTGACAAAGAAAATATTATTAAAGCAATAAAGGGTTATAAGTTTGAGGGTAGTGTAGTGATGTCTGATGGAAGTAAAGAATAGGAAAGCGGAACATATAAACATAGTAAAAAAAGGCGGAGTTGAATATAAAGAAACTTCCGGATGGTTTGAATACGTATACCTGATTCACCAGGCTTTACCTGAAATTGATCTTCAGGACGTTGACACTACTGTAAACTTTTTGGGGTTTAAACTTTCAGCTCCTTTTTTCATAGACAGCATGACAGGTGGTAACGAAGAGACTAAAGAAATAAACAGAAACCTTGCTACTCTAGCTCATGAACTAGGAATAGGTATGGGCGTTGGGTCACAGAGGGCAGCCATAGAGGATCCTTCATTAGCTGATACTTATTCTGTGGTAAGAGAAGTAGCTCCGGACATATTCATAATAGGCAACCTTGGAGCTGCTCAGCTTTTAGCGTACGATGTAGATAAGATAAAGAAAGCGGTAGAAATGGTAAAGGCAAACGCTTTGGCCATACACTTAAACCCCCTCCAAGAAGCCGTCCAACCGGAGGGAGAACCAAAGTTTAAGGGCGTTCTACAAAAGCTTTCTGATCTTACAAAGTCAATAAACGTTCCTATAATAGTTAAAGAGGTTGGCTCAGGAATTTCTAAAGAAGTTGCAATAAACCTCAAACTGGCCGGTATTTCTGCCATAAATGTGGCAGGAGCCGGAGGGACAAGCTGGGCAAAAATCGAAGGAGAGAGAGCAAAGAAAGCAAAGAAAATGGAAAATTACAATTTAGCAGAAGTTTTTGGTGAATGGGGAATTCCTACTGCCGTCTCAATAATAGAAGTCAGAAGCGTAACAGACCTCCCGATAATAGCTTCCGGCGGTATAAAGAACGGGCTTGAAGTGGCAAAAGCTATCGCGCTTGGGGCTGACGCAGGGGCTATGGCCGGCAGCATTTTGAAAGAATTGTTAAAGAATGGATACGAAAAGGCTAAAGAATATTTGGTTAACAGCATAAATGAATACAGATTAGCTCTTTTCTTGACTGGTTCGAAAAACGCTCAAGAACTAAAGAGAAAAAGAAAGGTTCTTTTAGGTCCTCTGGCAGAGTGGGCCAGACAGGTAGGTTATTTATGATAAAACAAGAAGTTTTTTTGAAAATAGTGGATGAATACCTTAAAGAAATTTTATCAAAGAATTTTGAAGTTTATAGGGCATCAGCTCACTTAGTTTTTGCTGGTGGGAAACGGCTAAGGCCTCTGATGGTCGCAAGGGTCTACGAGGCTTTAGGGGGCGACGCCGTCGATATAATTCCTGCTGCGGCTTCAGTAGAGCTTGTACATAACTTCACGCTAATTCACGATGACATAATGGACAACGATGATTTTAGAAGGGGGGTGCCTACTGTTCATAAAGTATTTGGAGAACCTGTTGCTATACTTGCAGGAGACTTGCTTTTTGCCATGGGATACAAAGTTCTTGACAACGTTAAACCTTTTAAGGATGACGAAAGAAAGTTTCATAAATCAGTAACGGCGTTGAGCAAGTACGTTATAGATCTTTGTGAAGGGCAAAACATGGACATAAAGCCTCCGGCACAGTTCAGCGAAGATTTCTATTATGAACTGATAAAAAAGAAAACATCTTCGCTTTTTATATTATCAGCTCTCTATGGTGTTTATGCAGCAGGAAGGTTTGACCTTGAGGAGTATGCCATAAAGTTCGGTGAAAACTTTGGGATAATATTCCAGCTCACTGACGACCTACTAGGTCTTGTAGGTGATCCAAGTGTGACAAAAAAGCCTGTCGGATCGGATCTTAGAGAAGGCAAGTCAACTCTGCCAATCTTTCTGGCTTTAAAAAAAGCCGATGAAGAGCTCAAAAATAAGATTTTGCAGGTTTATGGTAAAAAAGCAGATGAAAAAGAAATTAGCGAAGCAGTTAAAATGATCAGGAATCTTGGGATTGAAGAGGACGTTAAAAAAATTATTAAGGGATACCTTGATAATGCTTTATCAGCTATCGGGCATCTGGGTTCTGGGGATGCAAATTCTGAGTTGGTTAAAATGGTGAACAGTTTGGTTGAGCGACAGCGATGATGAGTTAAGATCATTAATAATAAAGTATGCAGCCCAAAACGCGGTAAAGCACGGAGGTAAAGCTGATCAAGTTGCGGTCATAGGAAAAATAGTATCTGAGAGACCAGATTTAAAACCAAAGTTAAAGGAAATATTGCCTCTAGTTAAAGAGGTTTGTGATTATGTAACGAGCTTGACGCCTGAAAAACAGAAAGAGCTAGCTGGAGAGTTTGAGGAGAAAAAGAAGCAAGAAATCAAACTACCCCCTCTTGAAGGAGCAGAAACAGGTAGAGTTGTAACTCGTTTTGCGCCAAATCCGAACAGCGTACTTCATTTAGGTTCTTCAAGAGCAGCTATTTTGTCTTATGAGTATTCAAAACTCTATAAAGGAAAATTCATCTTAAGGTTTGAAGACACCGATCCAAGGTTAAAACGGTCAGATTTAAAATACTATAAATATATAGAAGAAGACCTTCAATGGTTAGGCATAAAATGGGATGAAGAATATTATCAGAGCGAAAGGTTGCCCATTTATTATGATTACGTCGAAAAAGCCATCAAAATAGGAGCCGTTTACATAACTGAATGCGACAGGCAGAAGTTCAAAGAATACGTAATGCAGCAGAAACCATGTCCTGACAGAGAACTCTCAGTAAAAGAGCAGATTAAGAGATGGGAAAAGATGCTTTCAGGCGAGTATAAAGAGGGCGAAGCCGTTGTAAGGGTAAAAACAGACCTTTCACATCCTAATCCAGCAGTAAGGGACTGGCCAGCTCTAAGAATTATAGATACAGAAAGGTATGCGCATCCGATAGTTGGAAACAAATACAGGGTATGGCCTCTTTACAACTGGGCTTCAGCGATAGATGATCACCTTATGGGAATAACTCACATATTCAGAGGACAAGAACATTTCGTAAACATGGTCAGGCAGAAATATCTTTATTCTGCATTCGGATGGAAGTACCCATATGCGGTACACTACGGAAGGCTCATGATAGAAGGTAAGCCGCTCAGCAAATCTGAAATTGAAAAAGGAATCAAAACCGGCATCTACAGCGGTTATGACGATATAAAATTAGCCACTCTAAGGGCTTTAAAAAGAAGGGGTATAATGCCGGAAGCCATTAAGCAGCTGGTGCTTTCAATGGGAATAAATACAAACGACGCTATAATAAGTATGGAAAACCTTTATGCGATAAACAGGAAGCTGATAGACCCTGTGGCTAACAGATATTTTGCTGTATTTGAGCCATACGTTAAAATTTCACTAAAAAATGTGGAAGTGCCAAAAACTGTTCAGCTTTATAAACATCCTAGCAGAAAGAGTGAAATAAGAGAGATAAGGCTTAGCAAGGCAGAAATAATTCTTGAGAAAAATGACTACGAATCAAACCTAGGCAAAAATGTAAGATTTATGGGCCTGGGCAACTTTGTCCTCAAAAAAGACTACGCTGAATATACTGATAACGATCTTATGAGAGCAAAAGAATTTCCGCATCTGCACTGGTTGCCGTCAGATATAACTCTTAAAATAAGCGTTTTAACAGATGATGGCAGTGAACTGCGTGGGCTGGCGGAAACTGGGCTTAAAGATGAAATAGACAAAGTTGTTCAGCTTGAAAGGAAATTCTTCTGCAAGATAGAATCTATGGAAAATGGCACAATAAAGGCAATATATACTTCTAAATGATCTATATAAAGCTCAACGCTCCTTCAAGATCGCTTATTATGTCTTCAGGGTTTTCTAAGCCAACTGAAAGCCTCAGGAGGTTTTCTGTTATGCCGAGCTTTTTCTTGCAATCATCATTAAGAGAAGAAGATGCAGAAAGAACAGGATAAGTCATAATGGATTCTGTTCCTCCTAAGCTTGGAGACGGAATTATTAACTTCAGATTTTTTAACACCGTGATCGCTTCTTCTTTTCCACCTTTTACTTTAAAGCTGATAACGCCTCCACATCCATTAAAATACTTCTTTGCAAGATTGTAGTAAGGATCTGATTCTAAGCAAGGATACATTACCTCTTCAATTTTATGGTTATTAAGAAGGTATTTTGCGATTTTAAGAGAGCTCTCTTGCTGAATTCTAATTCTGGCATAAAGCGTCTTGAGGCCCCTTAAAGTAAGATAAGCGTTAAACGGGCTCATAATAGATCCTGTCATCCTTCTAGTTTCCCAGAGCTGCAAGATTTTTTCTTTTTTCCCTGCAATTATTCCGCCTATGACGTCATTGTGCCCTGATAGATATTTTGTGAGGCTTTCTATAACAGCATCAGCACCTCTTTCTATGGGCTTGAATAGAACAGGACTAAGAAATGTATTATCTATCACAAATTCTGCTTTGCCTTTTATTGAATCCTTCACATGATCTAGATCTATGACTTTTAGCGTGGGATTTGTCATCGATTCAACAAAAACTAATTTTGTATCTTTTGTTACTGCAGACGCAATTTCTTCAGCAGAGGGCAAGACTATTTTAGCCTTGACGCCAAACTTGGAAAGATACTCCAGAAGCTTAACAGTGGTACCATAAGCTTCACACGTAACAACGGCCTCATCTCCTGAAGAAAGAGAATTTAAATATAATGAAGCTATGGCAGCCATTCCGCTCGAAAAAGCAAGCGAGTCTTCTGCTTTTTCTAATTTTGAAATAACCTTTTCAAGATAACGGACTGTCGGATTTTCTTCCCTTGAGTACTTAAGATCTACGTTTCTATCGCTTTTGTTGGCTTCTCCCCTTTGTTCGAACATAACTGATAGATGAATCGAGGGTATCCTTGAGCCAAACTCGTCATGATAATCGTGCCCATGAATAGCTTGTGTTTCGTCATTCAATTTTAAAGATATTCCCATTAGTAATATAAAAACAATACTATTAATTCTTTTAAAGAATCATTTAATCATTTCGTTATAAGCTTTTTTAAAGTCTTCTTGACAAGACTTGCAGAGCATCGGCAATTTATTGTCAACGTCCTTTAATGATTTTGCATAGCTCATAATACATGTTTGATTTAAACAGTGTCCAAGACCCCAGAAGTGGCCTATAAGGTGCGCCGCTTCTTTCATTATCCTTTCTTTGGCAAGCTTTGGATCTGAAACCAGCCTGTCTTCGCTAAGCACGGCGACCCTTTCTTTTGGGTCGACAATACCAAAAATCCTTGATCCAGAGGAATCGATCATTGGCAAACCTGAAACTATAAATACATAATGATGATTCTTGGGAACTATTTCTTTTAATTCTCTTAATATATAATCACCGTCAAACTGTTTGAAATCTGCCTTAAGGTCAACGTCATTGTGCTCTTTTAGGATCATATTGTATAAAGATGCCGCGATTTTATAACTGTCAATGTATCTCGTAACGTATCCGTTAAGAAAATACAGATCAATTTCAAGTTTGTTTATCTTTTTTTCACTCAATTATTTCACCCGTCCTTGCACATGTAGCGTTTAGCCCCATACTATTTAGCTCTAACGCAAAAGCTTCACAGCTTTCCTGTTCGCCGTGTACGAGAATTATTTTTGGGGAACCTTTTAATGACTTGAACATGCTCAGCAGTTGTGATCTACCTGAATGGCTAGAAAGGTCGAACTTACTTACCTTTGCATTAACGTTGTAATGATTTCCGTTGAAATTTAAAGTACCGTCTTCAACCAATGATCTGCCAGGTGTTCCTTCAACCTGATAAGCTACAATTGCTATGCCATTATTAGAATTTTTTGAAATCTTTTTGCTGTAAAATACAGAAGCTCCACCCATTAGCATTCCTGCGGGCGAAATTATCGCGGATGGTTCCTTTACTATTTTTCTTCTGTCTTCCCACCCGTTAACGTAATTTACTCTGCCTAGAGCCTTTCTTAAAAATTCTGGGTCCCTTAAAAATTGTGGATTATTTAAAAGTATGTCGTTGACCGTGAGCGCCATTCCGTCCATATAAACGTCGTGTTTAAACCCATAGGAATAAAATATTTCAGCAAGCTCCTGGGCTCTTCCGACAGCAAAGGCCGGAATCAGGACAGTTCCGCCATTTTCTATTATTTCGTTTGAAAAATCTATAAGCCTTTTTTCTTCTTTGTCTCTTTCAGGGTGATCCTGCATGGCATAAGTGCATTCAGATACAAAATAATCTACTTCTGGTAGATCATAAGAAGCTGGTTCCAAGAGCCTTGTTTGTATATGGTTTACATCTCCTGTATATAGAACTTTTTTGCTTCCATTTACATAAACCATAGAACTTCCTGGAATATGCCCGGCGTTCAGAAATTCTAATTCCAAATTGTTTATGTTAAACGGTTCGTTATAATTTACAGCTTTGCTCATCCTTACGAGTTTCTTTACTTCTTGCTGTGTAAACGGAAGTTTATCGCCAGAAATATTCAGTAGATCGTATAAGAGAAGCTCTGTAAGCTCTATTGTAACTTTAGTAGCATAATGAGGCACATTCCCGTCTATGTAAAGGTAAGGTTCGTAGCCTATATGATCAAGGTGAGCGTGGGTCGTAATAAGTGCGGTAACGTCCTTTGGCCTTACATGTAATGGATGTACTATATTTTTACCTGGATTTAATCCGTAATCTAAGAGTAAACTAGTTGAATCATCTTTTATCAAAATGCCGGAATTACCTATGTTTCCTCCGGCACCTAACACTTTTATCTGCATTTTGCCTTCAGTTTTTAACTTTTTGAAAACATTAACGGGCTTATTATTTAATCTTTCCCCAAAAACGCATAGCAGACCTGCCAGTAATGAAAAATGCGAGGCTTTCGTTCTATATAAGTAAGGTAAATAATCAAGCCTAACGTTGATCGCTCTACCATTTTTCTTATCGGTTTTGAAATAAATTTAACTTTATGCGGATTAATGGAGGCAAAGTCTCCTTCACGTGAGGGAGGAGACGGATAGCCCATTATGGACAAATTTATAAAATGAAGTTGATACAGTATTTTTGCCCGAAAGGGTTTTGCCTATGGAACGCAGACGATATGCTTGAGGACGGTGAGACCTCCACGATCGCAGGTCGAGACTCTTGCCAGTGAAGCAGAAGCCCCAACTGCAAAGGCAAGGGTAGTTCACAAAGGTTAATAACAAGCACTTGTACTTAAGCATGAGGGAAACAAATGTTTAAAGTGGCATCATCTGGTTGGGAAAAGCTGGATAAGGAAATATCTAGGATGAGAGAAAACGGCAATACCAGCGCGTTACTATCAGTTGAAGCTGTTCCAACTCAAGAAAACTTGGACCTTCAAAAAGAGCTTAAAAACGCTTCGGAAAGCGCCTCCGATCTTTGTGAATTTGAAGTTGACGTCCACGAAGATCATGGAGCTCTGAACTGTCAAAAATTACTAGAAGATGGTTTTTCTGATCTGCTCAGAGATGTAATAAACAGAATTAATTCACTAGGCACGCTCTTTGTAGCGGGCTTTCAGGCAGAAATATATCGCGATCAGGACCTTATAGTTATAATATTTGGAGATAGCTACAACGCTACGGTTATATATCCCCATGAAAGTGGTAAGAAACTCGAAGTGCTTCAGCTAGAGTTCACTATCTAATAGCACGCTTTTCTAGGATTTTTTAATTAATTCATATAAACACATAACAAATTTAATAATAGTAATATTGCATTGTTTTCAAAGCACTCCTTCTTGAATAAAAGTTAAACGTTTATTAACGAATAATTTTAAGGTTAAGACAAGGTGACTGAAATGGAAATTAAAAGGAAATCAATAATGCTGCCAGGTCCTGTAGATGTTCCGGACGATGTCCTTATGTCAATGAGTAAGCCCGTAATCAATCACAGAGGAGAGGAATTCCATCAGCTTATGGCAAACATAGAAAGGATAGGCAAGCAGATCTTTCAGACAAAATACAACGTTATAGTTTTATCGTCATCAGGAACAGGCGGAGCGGAATCTGCTGTCATGAACATCATAAGACCAGGAGATAAAGCTATAGTGCCAGTTTTCGGAGAATTCAGCGGCAGGCTCGCGCAGCAAATCGAAGCAGCCCGTGGGAAAGTCGTCAGAGTAAACGCGCCTTTTGGAACTGCACCTTCTGTTGAACAAATCGAAAAGGCAGTTTCTGAAAACAAAGACGCAAAAGGAATATTTTTAGTTTATAATGACACCTCACCCGGAACAACATACAGATATGCAAAAGAAATAGGTGATATAGCTGAAAAATATGGAATGTTTTACGTTATAGATGCTATATCGGTGTTCGGTGGAGATATTTTACCGATGGATGAATGGCACGCCGACGTCGTGATAGCAGGCAGCCAAAAGTGTCTCTTTACACCTCCAGGGCTTGCTCTGGTAGGTGTTAGCGACGATGTTGTTAACTATGTAAGAAAAGATCCTCCTTTAACAACGTATTTTAACTATGCCTCTTACGTAGATTTCTTGGCTAAGTTTGAGACTCCGTTTACGCCCGCGCTTCCAATTTTCTACGCGCTTGAGACCGCCTTGCAGAAGATTTCAGCACAAGGCTTGGACAAAATTATTCAAAAACACAAGATAGGTGCAGAGGCTTATTACAAGGCATTTGAAACTATGGGGCTCCAACCGTTTGTTGAGGAAAGGTTCAGGTCAAACGTAGTAATTTCAATAAAGTACCCACAGGGTGTTGATGATGTAAAATTCAGAAAATACCTAGAAAACAATTACAACATAGTTATAACTGGTGGCTTCGGTGAACTCAAAGGGAAAATATTCAGGATAGGTAACATGGGAATAATTGAGCGCTCAAAGATACTGCCAACCATACTCGCTGTTGGCTATTCAATGATAGCGCAAGGCATAAAAGTTAATGTTGAAAAAGCTATAGAGGTGGCAGAGGAAAAGTTAAAGGGGTTAGATAGCGTTTGAACCAAAACTCTCTAATATTAATAAATTACACTACAAAGATAAAGGAAACAGGAGAAATCATAGAAACTACTATAGAAGAAGTAGCAAAGGCAAACAAAATTTACAAAGAAGGAACAAAATATGAGCCAAAGCTGATTGCTGTTGGAAAGGGTTGGATACTTAAAGCACTTGACGAGGAAATTCAGAAACTTAACGTAGGCGATAAAGTCACGATCGAAGTCACTCCAGAAAAAGCTTTTGGTAACCGCGATCCATCAAAGATAAAGGTTATACCACTGAGAAAATTCGGAGATAGAGCAAAGGACGTTAAGGTTGGGGATGAAATTGAATATAACGGCCAGATAGGAACAGTTATATCGATCAACAGCGGCAGGGTTCAGGTAGACTTTAATGACAAGCTGGCCGGTAAAACGCTGGTTTATGAGATAGAAATAGTTAAAGAAATAACAGATCTGAACGAGAAAATAGAAAGGCTCATACGCAGAAGAATGGATATCCAGAATCCAACGTACAAGGTTGATCAAAACAAGGTAAGGATTGAAATTCCAGAGCAGTATTTCCTGACAGACGGGCTGCAGTATATAAAAAGAGCAATTGCCAGTGACATTTTGGATATAATTCCAGAAATAAATCAAGTAGAATTTGCAGAAATATACACTAAGAAACAATGAAAAAACTCTTTAAAGGCAAGTACTTATTAACTGATTATTTAAACAAACTTTTTAACGATTTTTCTGTTCTCGTTGAGGATAAAAAAATAGTTAAAGTTGGAAAAACAGATGAATTAAAAAAGGAAGCAGATGAAATTAATGATTTGGGTAACGTAGTTATAGCTCCTTCTTTTGCCGACACTCATGCGCACGTAGGAATGGTTGCGCTCAGGGGTATAGGAGAAAGCAAAGCTCTTTATGATTGGTTGCAAGAAGTATGGCAGATAGAGTCAAAATTAAATTATGAATTTTTGTACTATGCTGACGTCCTAGGCCTTGGCGAGCTGATAAACTCTGGCGTCACGGCTGTGCTTGATTTTTATGACATACAACCGATGGTCAGGGCTGTCAAAGAGATAGGCTTGCCTATCAAGGTAAAGCTTGGCCTTGCTTTTATGGACAAAGTGCCTTACATGGAAGAGGAAAGCTGGAAGAGGCTAAAAAACATAAAAAACATATCAAGCAATCTTAAAAGCGAAGGATTTGAAGTTTTTATTTCACCTCACTCTCTCTATGCAGTTAGCGAAGAACTGTTAAAGCAACTTTTCAGTCTAGAAGGCTTCAAGTACCAGATACACTTCGCTGAGAACAAAGAAGAGATCGAGGAAATAAAAAAGGTTTATAACAACGATGATCCCATACAAATTTTAGAAAGGCTTGACGCTTTGGATAAATGGCTTATACTTGCGCATGCAGTTCATTTAGATCCTGCTAGACTCAACAAACTGGCAAGAGGCAACATATTTGTTTCTCATTGTCCATTTTCCAACTCGAGGCTGGGAAGCGGTATAGCAAAAATAAATGCAATGAAGAATAAAGGCATACAGATAACCATTGGCACAGATGGGCCAGGAAGCTCAGAGACACTGAACATATTTAACGAGATTAGGCTCGCAACTCTGTTGTCAAGGGCTTCAACAACAAGCTTAGGCATTTCTGTTAAAGACGCAATGCAAATGGCATCATTAAACGGCAATCGGGCTTTAGGGGTAAGCTCTGGTACGATAAAACCAGGCTATAATGCGGATTTTATAACGTTCGACCTGAGCAAAATTTATCCTTCATGGGACATGATATCTGCTCTGGGCTATCAGGGCAATCCGGAGATTATAAAAGACGTTATTTCTGACGGGGTTTACTTGAAAAAAGACGGAAAATTAGTTTTTGATGATCTGTACAAACAAAGCTTGATTAAGGTAGAAGAATTTATATCAAACAGGGGGGAGCAGAGTTAAGCCACATAATGGAGCTTCCAGAAGCAGTGATAATAGGTGATGAAACATTTAATAAAGAAAACCTTTCTTTGTTTATCAAAAAAAGGGCATTTCTGCTAACTGGGCCGAACGTATGCAACATTTTTGAATCAAAAATAAGTTCAGCCTTAAGCGGTTTTGATTATAAAAAAGCGATAGTTGAATCTTCAACATACGAAGAAGCAGAAAAGATTTACAGGGAAAAGTTCGATGCTAACTCTGAGGCCGTGATTGGTTTCGGTGGAGGAAAGGTTCTGGATGTTGCAAAATACCTGGGCTATAAGGCTGGCATTCAAGTCATAAGCATTCCAACTTCAGCATCAAACGACGGAATAGCCAGCCCGTTTTCTTCGTTAAAGGGAGGAAAACACCCATACTCGCTTAAGGTAAAACCGCCCCGCGGAGTAATTGTAGACCTTTCTGTAATAATGAAGGCTCCAAAAAGGTATATACTCAGCGGTTTAGGAGACCTCTTAGGAAAATTCACCTCTACAAGGGACTGGAAACTTGCATGGATTGAAAAAGGAGAATATTTTGGGGAATACGCTTCCAAGCTGGCCTACGAAAGCGCCAAACACGCAATGATCAGCACTAAGGGGATTGAGGATCTAAAATATTCTTCTGTAAGAAACTTAATGGAGGCCCTCATAAGCGCGGGGGTTGCAGGAGGCATAGCTGGAAGCAGTAGACCGCTAAGCGGAAGTGAACACCTGATATCTCACGCTTTAGATATTATTGCGCCAGAAAAAGGTACACATGGAGAAAAAGTCGCTTTAAGCACTGTGCTCATAGCTTACCTTTATGGAATAAACTGGAAGAAAATAAAAGCTAAAATGCAGGAAGTCGGTCTGCCGGTGTCATTTTTACAGATAGGAATAAAGAGAGAAGAAGTTTTAGAAGCAGTTACTTTGGCTCCTTCTTTGAGACCTGAAAGGTATACGATATTACACAAGCTTAACTTAACAAAAGATGAAGTATCAAATATCTTAGACGAGATAAACATTTAATATGTTTACGTTAATAATTTAATCATGCAGGGACTCGATCTAGCGTTAGGTGCTTTAGAACAGAAGGTTTTGGCATTAAAGCGCACCCCCATAATAGGTTTGGGAAGCGGAAGGACGGCTTCAAAGGTATTGAAAGAACTCGGAAAAAGGTTAAACGATAAAGGCATAAAGCCTATAGGCGTTGCAACATCTGCTCAGATAAAGTTTGAAGTTTCCGACTTCTTTTTGATATCAGAGCCTATCTTTGATACACTTGACGTTGTAGTAGATGGGGCAGATCAGGTATCGAGTTATAACGGGTATGTCATAAAGGGAGGCGGAGGAGCTCTCACTAAAGAAAGAATTGTATGGGAAATTTCTAAAGAAAGACACGTTTTTGTATCAAAAGAAAAGGTTGTTGAGAAACTGGATCACCCCTTACCTCTAGAATTTTTGCCGTTTGCTTATACACTTGTTAAAAGTAAGATATTAAAACTGGGTTTAACGCCTAACTTAAGGGTCGATGCAAGGGGATATCCTTTTATAACTGAAAATGGCAATTACATATTTGACATAAACTATCCAGAAAGCTATGATCTTAAAGGCTTGTACGAAGATCTTGTTAAAACGCCAGGAGTTCTGGATGTAGGGCTTTTTATATACGATTTAAACCTGCACGTGGTATAAATAAACTCGAATTAAATTGGCTTTAGGTTTAAAAAAGTTGTCTTTTATTTGTTTAAATATATATTTTATAGAAAATGACAGAGTTTAAAGTGAGCGAAGATATGGTTTTTAAAATGGCCCAGTACATAATAGAGCAGAAAGAGAGCCTTACTCCTGAAGTTCTTTCTGAATGGTACAATATAATCTTAGAGGACTATATCAAAACAGCACCAGAAGAATTAAAGGATAAGCTTGAAATTCAACAGGATCCTATACTTCCCATGAAGTTCAACATCAAGGTTAGCAAGAGGGCTATCGAGTATTTTATCGCGGCCATAGAGAAAAACCTTAACAGGATGCCTAAGCCCACTCAGATATATTTTATGAAAGTAGAAGAGCTTGTTTTAAAAAAATATGAAGAAGAAGTTAATGGAAAAAGTTAATAAGCGGTGGATTAAAATTGACCTGATTAGGTGAAAAGTTTGAGTTATAATAATTACGTATCGATATATCCAAAGAACGCGTCACTAAAGGGCAAAACTTTGATAAGCGGTTTTCATGGAATAGGGGCAACTGGTTACTGGAGCGTAAAATACCTTGTCCAAAAGTTGCCAGTTAAAAGATGTTGCATTGTAGATTATGAAGATTCAGCGCCGGTTTCTACCCTTATTAACGGAATGATAAGCACCCCTTATGAGATCTTTACTTATAATGACCTTGCGATATTTAAAGTTGATGTCCCAGTGCAGAAAGATAAAGAACTTAAATTTTACAGAAGCCTTGCAGATCAAATAATAAAGAAAGGGGTCAAAGAAGTATTTTTAGTGGGAGGACTTGATTCAACTTTAAAGACCGACGATAGTAAATACAGGATCGCTGCAACAAGCGCCTATAAGCGCCGGGGGTTGCTTTCTGAAGCGAAGCCGCTTGAAGATGAGCACATAATAGTTGGACCAGTTGCCATACTCCTGAATTACTTTGAGATAAAGAACTTCCCAGCAGTAGCGCTTCTTGCATACGCATCACCAGACAGGGTTGACCCCAGAGCCGCCAGCGTAGCTGTTGAGACGCTATCAAAGTACTATGGATTTGAAATTGACGTTACGCCGCTCATAAAAGGAGCAGAAACGATTGAAGCTGAGCTTGCAAAAGAAACGTCACAACAGGAGTTTAAACCGCCCACAAACATATATACTTAAAAGCCATAAGCATAAACGTTAAAATGCTCGCAGGAAAGCTTTTTAAAATAAATTCAGACCAGAGTTTGGCTTTTATAGCTGAGAAGCTATCAAGTTTTAAAATAACTAGGGAAGATGAAGAAACGCACGTCCAGTTAAACTTTGAATTTTCAGTAAACAGTTATGATGATAATTCTCTCGACGGTATAATTTATTATGACAGGGTTATAAAAGTTGGCACAAAGGATGGGTTCAAGCCCGAAGTTTCAACTATGAAGGTTCAGTTTTTTATAAGAAAGATACAGGGTTATAATTTTTTGTTCATACTCGCAAAAAAGCCTTTGGCCAATTACTTGGCTAACGAATTCAGCAAAGCAGTGTTCATAAGGCCAGGGTTTGTCGTTGAAGCCAGGATAGACCCAAACATATTTTTAGACTATTATAACAAAAGCTTAGAAGAAACTCGCGTAGCATATTTTGATCAGATTGATATACCCAACGTAAACGTTCTTGCATTGTACGGGGACGCGCTTTCTCAAACGGATCTTTTTAAAATGTACCAAGAACACGGGTTACTATGGTACATCGTTGTAAGAGCTAAAAGCATTTCTCAAATAATAGGTCTGACAAGGAACTGCGTTATAACGATGTTTTCAAAAGGTACTGTTGAAGACATAGTTAAGTACGCTTTCGATGAGGTAGCACCGCTTGTGATAGAAAGCCTGCAGAAGAACAAACAAGAAAAAGAGAATAACACGGCTTAGCTGTTTGATGTCCTAGGCTTTATGCAGACCTTGACAAAAAATTGACAAACCTCGCCCCTTCCAGGGACGGGCTGACCTCCTCTTCGCCATAAAAGGCAAAGG